>Ga0194115_10000071_pt1 | contig 151900 bp, 197 predicted proteins | sample TA2MahsurfametaG_3_FD_148656 | JGI IMG/M metagenome (GOLD analysis project Ga0194115, IMG submission 148656) | Freshwater microbial communities from Lake Tanganyika, Tanzania - TA2015002 Mahale S4 surface | ecosystem: Environmental > Aquatic > Freshwater > Lake | place: Tanzania: Lake... | reverse complement strand
AGCAGCTCCATTAGATCCAGCGGCACCAGTTGCACCAGCAGCTCCATTAGATCCAGCGGCACCAGTTGCACCAGCGGCACCAGTTGCACCAGTTGCACCAGCTCCGCCAGCGCCTTCTAATGCTAATGGGTGGCCACCAGCAGTACTTCCATCCATGACGACGAGTGTGTTCTTCGTCGTATCCATAAAAATCTCACCTATACTCCCGGTCTCGGAAGCTAGGTTAGATGTGGTATCTCGTCTATGTTGTAGGGTCTTTGGCATTTTACTTTGTCCTTTGTTATAGAAGCACTAGTGCTGTTCTCTTATTATTTATACAATATTGTTACTCAATATTTATACTATAAGCTAATTTTTAAATTAATAGATCCATTGAACCGTTTCCAGAATTCAAATCTTCTGATCCAGTTAATGAAAATAAATCTCCCGGTAATCCTGAAATATCATTCAAATCTTCTGTACCTGTGGCTGTATTTAGATCCTCTGAACCACTTGCTGTATTTAGGTCGATTGATCCAGCATCAAGATTTAGATCTACTGATCCAGTTTCAGTGTTTAGATCTACTGATCCAGTCAATGCTTGTAGATCTCCTTGGTAATCAAATTCTGTTACAGTGTCAGCTTCTAACATGACACGTTTAACTTTTACAGTTGTGTTAGCACTAACTGGAGAGAATAATAATCTGACGTCTGTTCCAGATATGTCCGCATCAAAAGTTCCTAGAGCTGATCCGCTAGAATTTAAAGTAGCATATTGAGTTGTCCATACATCAACTCCATCATGTATCAATAAGATCTCAGTGGCAGATATATCACCAGTGTCTGTTGTCATCTGACATATATATTTTGCTGTAGTATATGTTTCAGCTGTAAATGTATCAACAACCTGATTCGCAGTAGTTGTTATAAGATCTGTTGAATTTTTTTGCCAACCGTCTGGATCTATAGGACCAGTTGCACCAGCTGGTCCTGTTGCACCTGTTGGTCCAGTTGCTCCATCAGCACCTCCGCCACCACCGCCTACACCTGATGCACCTTGTACGCCTTGAGGGCCAGTAGCACCAGCAGCACCTGTTGCACCATTTGAACCAGCAGCACCTGTTGCACCTACAGGACCTGTTGCACCTGTTGCACCATCTCCGCCTCCGCCACCACCGCCTACACCTGATGCACCTTGTACGCCTTGAGGGCCAGTAGCACCAGCAGCACCAGCGCCTGTTGCACCTTGTACGCCTTGAGGGCCAGTAGCACCATTTGAACCAGCAGCACCTGTTGCACCAGTTAAACCTGTAGCTCCAGTTGGTCCAGTTGCTCCTTGAGGTCCAATCGCTGATGACCAGGTTACAACTCCGGCCCCATTAGTAACAAGTACTTGACCAGAATTACCATCTGTGGTTGGAAGAGTAAATGCCGAGCCAATAGATAGTTGGCCGACAGTGATTGAATTTGTTGTGGATGAACCGTTATCAGTTACATCATCAAGGGTGGGAGCCTGTAAAAAGGCTTTGATACTATTAGATGAATCCTTGAAAAATAGCTTACCGTCTGTGTAGTTAAGCGCGACTTCCCCGTATTCGAGGTCAGTCGTTAACGGTATCTTGCCCGTTACCGAAGATTTTTTGAGTAAGACTTTATTTGCCATTACAAACCCTTAAAAAAGGAATTAGGTAGTATAGACTACCCATACCAAAATTATTTAGTAAGTACCACCATCAATGTTAAATCCGTCAAGTGTAGAAGTTCCTGCACCTGCACCGTAAAGATTTCCGCCAATACCAACACCACCTGTTACAACTACAGCACCAGTTATAGAACTAGAAGAAGCAGTGCTATTGGAGAAAACAATTGCACCAGAAAGAGTTGCACCACCAGAGAATGTTCCAGAAAGAGCACCACTGTTGATTGTTGGTGATGTTAATGTTTTATTTGTAAATGTTTCTGTTCCAGCTAAAGTTGCTAGAGTACCAGATATTGGTAGTGTGACACTAGTATTTGCAGTAGTTGTTAATCCTAATGTATGTGCACCAGTATGAGTAAAATTACCACCAAGAGTAATGGTCTTATTGCCATTGTTAACACCAGTACCACCATATGTAGGATCAACAATAGTTCCCTGCCAAACACCAGTAGTAATAGTACCAAGAGTTGTGATAGAAGATTGACCAACATATGTTGCTGCGATATCTATACTATCAGCATTTGCGGTAATTCTATCAGCAGTTCCAACTACATCGATCTGATTACCAGTCTTAGTTAAACCATTACCTGCAATTACCTGACCAGCACCAGAGAACTGTACCCAATCGATGTCAGTAGTTCCAATAGTAATAGCACCATTGGTTGTTACAACATAACCATTGTCTCCGTTAAGAGTGCCTTCTTCAACAAAAGTAAATGCACCAGCAGTAAGTTCTGTTCCAGTATCAGAATCAGTTGCACGAGTAAGAACCCAGTTTGTAGAAACAGAACCAATATCAGTAACAGTATAGATACCATTTATAGAAGCAGTGGATTGATTTTTAACAAGAATACGATCATTAACAGATAGAACAATACTATCAATTGTTAATGCAGCTTGTGTTCCAGAGTTAGTGAGAGTTGCACCTACACCAGAAGTCCCATTAGAATATGTCGCAGTTAAATTAGCTGTAGTAGCTACACGAACAGAGTCTTTTGGATCTAGACCAGTCTTAACAGCGTCAACATAGTTTTTAGTTGCAGCATCAGTCGCTTGAGTTGGTTCGGCAACAGAAGTGATTCTCTTATTTGCGACATCAACAGTACCAGTACCTGTTGGAACTAGATTGATGTTATTATCACCAGAAGCAGCAGTAATTGATAGATTACCAGAAGCACCTGTAATACTAGTAGCAGTTGCTGCACCAATAGTTGGTGTAGTTAGTGATGGGCTATTAGCGAAAACTAGAGAACCAGAACCAGTTTCATCTGAAATTGCTGTAGCTAATTCAGCAGATGTAGCAGTAATTGTATTGCTTGTAAAACTGATTGTTTTATTTGTAAGAGTTTGTGTGCCAGTTAAAGTAACAACAGTATTGTCTATGGCAACTGTTGATGTATTGCTACCATCATTATTTGTAACAGTGATACCAGTTCCAGCAGTGATTGCACCACCAACTGTATCGTAGATATACTCAGCAAGGGTATCTGCACCAACATATGGATTTGTTAGAACAACTTTACCAGTACCATTTGGAGTGATATTAATGTCACCATTGCTATTTGAAGAAGCAATAGTATTTCCAGAGATAGAAATATTACCAAGAGAAATTGTACCAGAGCCAGTAATATTTGCTGCACTGATATTACCTGTAACATTTAACGCACCACCAATACCAACACCACCTGTAACAACCAATGCACCAGTAGTTGTGCTTGAAGATGCAGTATTTGCTGCAATTGTAACAGTCGCTAGTTTTGATTCGAATTGAGCAGAGTCAGTATCAAACTGAAATGCTAGTGTTCCGTTTGTATATGCACGAATTGTATCGTCAGAGTCGCCGGGATTTAATTCTGCAGAAATGTATGTTAAACCATCAACAGATTTGACACCACCAAGAGATCCCCAAGTTGTGCCAGAGTATCCTTCAAATGCAGAGTTATCAGTATTATAGCGAATAGTACCTTGTACTGTTGGTCCACGCTGAGCAGTAGTACCAACTGGAATTACTACACCATTTGTTCCAGTGATAGAAACATAACCAGTGCCATCCGGATCTAGTACAATATTACCATTAGTATCTGTGGAAGAGATTGTGTTGCCATTTAAATCTAAGTTGTCTACTTTGAGGTTATCTAATTTGCTGTCAGCGTCGACAATAAGTGCTGAAGATGCAGTTAGTGTGCCATGCACATGATCCATCATGTCTGTGAAATACTTACCACCAATTACATAATGGTTAGCAGCATCGCCTGCAGTTTCTGTACCGAAACCTACATATAACCGATCGCCACCGTTAGCTTGATTTCCTGCCTGTGCAGAATAGGCTAGTTCACCTGCACCCAATACTGATGGGTTGCCTGATGTTCCAGAACGTTTAATCCTAATTATTGATGCCATTTAATACTGTCCCCCGGTTATATCTTGCTGTTCTAAAAATATTGATGATCTCCACTTTAAACTTGTAGTGTCATAAATTAATAAAGAACCGTTGACTAATGTAGATAAATCGACATCATTAATGTCGCCTAAATTGTTTGAAGTCGCAGAAAGGCCTTGAATGCCAACTGCAGTGACTTCTGCTAATTGCTCAGTTTCGACGGTTACGTAAATATCATCTGCCATATTAAACCTTCGTAATCTCTGGTGTTACTATTACTATCCCCTCAGACACCCTTTTTCTCTCTCCTGAGCCAGAAGTGATCTCAATGTCATACATATATCTTCCAGCTTTTATAGCTGATGATTGGGTATGTGAAAGTGCTATTCTTATTTTGCCTGCTGTAGCTGAATATATGGTCGGATTCAAACTATAAGCTGTTGCCGACGCATAAGATTTTCTAATCTGCGCGGCAACTGTATATCCTGTAAGGTCTAATGGCAATCCATCTGAACCTTTACATGAAATAATCGCGCTAAATGTTGATCCAGCGTCTATATATAAATTTGCTATCGCGGCCATTTATTATTTATAATAATTAATACTTGTCCTTGACGCATAAGACTTTGTAATGTATGATGTTATTGTATATCCAGGGCAGCCATCCGAGCCTTTGACGGTGATGACTGCTCCAAAAGTGGATCCAGTATCTATGTAAAAATTGGTTATAGCTGCCATGTATTATTTATTGTAGTTATGACGTGGTTATATATACTATTTATCTAAAAATCGTAATGAAGGCTTACGTTTGTAGCGATTAAATATCCCATAAAGCGTCTTCATAGGACACCTTGGTTGATAGTGTTTAGCGTCTGTAGCCGAAGCCAAGATACTCTTTAAATCATCATTTAAGTCGACATCTTTGATGACAACCACATCAGAGGGGTCTCCAGTAATAAAAGTCAAGTAGAATAATGGATCGTCCTTCTTAATCCTTACTTCTTGTCTTCGTTCCTTTAATTGTATAGCAAAGTCTAATGGTCTCCACCAGTCACTTATCTTAAATCTACCTGGCACGACCCTAAAATCTTGTTGTGTCTCTTCAAACCATGGAGCAGTCACAGTCATCTCCACGTTCTTATCTTCAGTGACAAACACTTGATGATAGTTTATCGACATGATAGGCTGGTCAGTGTCAGAGTACTCGCCCTTCCTCATATGATAAAACTCAAACGGCTGAACGTATGGTTCTATAAACTGTATAGTCTTCTTATCAGCGTCTACTATAAAGTGTGCATCAAAAGGTGACCTAACTATAAACGTATTAAGCGCAAGGTCTCGAGTCGCAGGACATAGTTTATACCTATGATTGCCTGCTTTCATATGCGTTTCATATACGCTTATAGGTTTACTAGCTAAGAAAGCTAGGCCTTTTTGATAATCAGATTCTAAATATGGTGCCCAACCTACCGTCACTTTACTCATCATACGTATTCCAACCATCCTGTTAAGATATATTTATCTTGTCCGCTGAGGACAGGGTTTCCTCTGTGGACGTGTGTAAAGTATGCAGGGAATATGACTACTTTACCAGCTTCAGGTTTAACCCTGATATTTTGATGTAGGAACTCTGTCTCTCCACCCTCATCGATATCGTTTAGATAAACTATGTAAGCCATGACCCTTCGCATGTTACTTACACCACTGTTCTCTATATGAAAATGATGGTAACCACCATTGTCTTTAGCATCATACTTTTGTATCTGCCATGCAGTCACATCATGTCTGCTTAAGTACTGTCCTATCTGCCAGTACTTGTCCATGTATTGGTTATAACACGTTTGAAGGTAACCATTGACTTCAAACAAAAGGTCTCTGTAACTATGAAACACACCAAGCTCTACGTCTCTGCTGTTCTTTGCGGCCTTCATGACTTCAGCTGGTCTACTAACACCGCCGATCCTACCTGGTACGGTGTGCTTTAGTTTATCTAGTTCATGATATGCATCGATGATCTTCTTACAAGTCTTCTTAGGAAAACCTTGAGGTATCATCCCAATAAAATCTAAAAATTGTGGTGTCATATTAAGTATCCTTTAATAGTCAAAGTAAATCGAGGCACTGGACATATGACAGAAGGCGTTCTTGCCGAATGAGGTATATTAGAGTTAAACACTATAGCTCTACCACCCTTTGGTATGACCGATTGTCTTACTTCTTGTAAGTTATCTGTAAAGAACTGAGTCTCTCCAGCCCAATCTATTTGCCAATAAGGATTAGCATACATCAAGAATGATACTGCATCATGTGAACAATCATCAGTGTGTACTGCAGTTGGTGTATATGGAAAATAAACGTTGATATATGATCGATCTATCTTAAGACCTTTGCCATAATGTTTCTTGACCAACGAGGTAAATAGGTTATCTAAGTTAGTCCTAGCAAGCTCTTCGTTTGTTAGGTTTGATACGAATCTTGATAGTTCATATGGACTAACTGAAGTTGCGGCATGACCAAAGCTAAAGATACTGTTCTTACAAAATCCAAATAAAGCTTCTTGATTACTATAATCAATGACATTATCTACTACGTATATTTTTTCCGTTTTTAATGTACGACCAAACATATTGAAGTCTTTCCCAAAAAGTTAATTTAATTTCAGTTTTATACGGATCCAGAGGAAACTTCACATCATAGGGACTAGAGTATTTCTCTGGTAAATCTCTTAGCACCTGTCTGTACTTCTTAAATCTCTTTTGCATCACCTTGTCCGGAAAATCTTTAGTCTGAGTATAATCAGAAAGGTTTAATGCAGTGTTTCGTATGTTCCTCACACCATTCCATGCAATGCTTATATTCTTTGGATGGTTTAGATCACTAAACTCAGGTTTAGTAAACTGTTTAGTAGATGCATTGTATTCGTATAATACTTCTGGTTTAGGATCATAATCGGTCACATCATGATAGTATACACCAGGCTGTCCTAACGGGACTTCTGGTGCTTCGAACATATACCTAACTATGCCATATGATATCTCAGCCCAAGTTCTCATCATCCATTCCTAATAAAGATCCTTTGATTTATAGACCAACGAACTATACCAGATTCTTTGGTTTTTATCGGTAATACTTTATGCTTTTCATATGACGGAAATATTATACAGCAATTTGATTCTAACTTTGGTATATAATCACCAAATGCTAATTCTCCACCATCAAATTGTTTATCAAAAAATGGATATAAGAATGATACTACACTTTGATCATGATGCTCAAAATAACTAGAATGATTCTTATATGCATGTACTACTGTATTATCAGAATTTGATAAACCTATATAATTTAAAAATGGGTTTTTAGATAAATCAAATTTATCATCCCAATACATATTATATATTTTAGTAATTAAACTAAGTATATTACTATCACGTCTTCTATCATTGTAGATAACATCTAACAAATAACTTTCAATATTACCATTTTCTAATATTTGTTTATGATGCTCATCTTTTATATCAGCATTAATATTTTTTAATTCATCAATTTCTTTTTTAATAGTATCCATTTCATCTTGATTAAAAAAATCATAGATGATAGTATGATAAAAAGGTTTCTTCAAATATTCTATACGCATTACCAGTTAATCACTACTCTTCCTGCATTACCTGCAGATCCAGCTGAACCAGCACCATTAAACCCAACGTTTGGTCCACCTGCACCACCATTACCTACACCACCATTACCGCCTGATCCTCCTGGACCAGAGTTTCCAAAGTTACCACTATTTACGTTTGCAGCTCCTTGGTTTCCTGCATTGCCGCCAATAACACCTGCTCCTCCTGCTCCGCCAGGATGACTTGACCCTTTGCCTATACCGATAACACTTGGTGGTTGACCAGAAGATGCCGCAGGTATGACTAATAGACTGCCAACATAAGTCGTACCAGCTCCACCACCTCCAACACCCATGTTGCTGCCGCCACCACCTTGAGATACTTGAACGTAGTGTGTTGATCCACCAGTTACTGAAGCTGTAAAGTTTTGTGTACCTGATCCACCACCTCCTCCACCCGCTGCATAGCCAGCATTGTTATCGAAGCTGTTTCTTGAACCAGACCCTCCACCGCCTCCGCCTCCACCATAAACTGTCCCGCTGATAGTGTTAACACCAGCTGGCACAGTAAAAGTTCCAGAAGTATTAAACGTCTGTGATCCAGCACCTGGATAAGCAGCGTGCACTTCTCTCCATACTCCAGCGTCTTTAACGTATATTCGATCTGAGTCCTTCCAAACACCTGATACTTTTACAAAGGCATTTGATATAAGTCTCCAGACTCCTGAATCTTTGATATGTAGTGTCATATTATTCCTTTGGGATACTACTCTTAATTAGTTTAATCTTTGATGATATGTTTTTAAAATCATCTGGTAATTGGTCATCATTAGCTAATGCTTCTATCGCATCGAACAAAGCACCAAGCTGTTCACCTATGTCAATCTGTTTTAAATACTCAAGCTTCCTTCGTTCTTTATAACCACCTCTTACCTGCCATTGCCTATTTATTTGATCCCACATGTAGTTAATCCCAAAAGATTCTAAGTACATATCTTTTGGCGGTTGACTTGATACTTCTGTGGTGCCCTCAGGTAAGTCTTCGTACATGCCAATATAATGACCTTTATCATTGATGGCATGCACTAATGTTTTCTGTACTACAAGCTTTAGCTCTTCGTGTTTAAACACATCGTGTACTTTACGATATTGCTTTAAAAAAGCTTCTAGGTATTCTTCGTCGTCTAACTTTGATAAGAACTCTTGGATCAATAAGACTTCACTGCGAGTTAAGTCTTGATATATTAACTGGTCTACTAGCGGGATTACTTTCTTTAGATTATTAGATTCAGGTTCATAGTACAAGTAAACGAAACTAAACTCTAGAGAAGGCGTGCCTATCAGGTCATACACTACACCATTATGTTTAACTTTGATCTCACTTGGGGATATAACAAGCATATTAACACTCACGAGGTTATATGTATTTGTACCAGATATCTCCGTCGCTACCACCAGTTGGGCTAGCTGTTGAAACTGTCTTTGTTCCTTGAGAGTTTTGACCTACTGTTTGTACGTATGAAGTCACGTAGCTTTGAAGAGCCATTGTACCACTAACGTCAGGCATCGTGAAAGTCCTTGTCGCACCAGCAGTGATACCTGATGCTTCAAATGTAAATGCTTTTGTAGTATCAGAATTATCAGTCATCGTGAACTTATTATCTCTAAATGTTTGTGCGCCTGTCCATGTGATGTCACCTGTCGAGATGTTTACAGAACCTCCAAGAGACACTGAAGCTCCGTCGATCGTGATAGAACTATTAACTAACTTAGAGTTTGCTATTGAACCAGCAAGCATAGCGTTTGTGACTGTACCTGTATCACCTGTAGTGACCACGTTACCTGTAGAAGCTGGGAAAGTAATGGTATTTGTACCTGCTGCAGCTGGAGCTTGTAATGTAAGATTACCTGATGTTGATCCAGTTAATGTTATGGTGCCACTTACTGGAACTGACACAGAGCCTACGAAAGTAGTAGCCGTGATTTGTCCTGCTGCAAAGTTACCAGAACTATCACGAGCGACTATGGTTGATATGGTGTTTGATGTAGAAGAGTTTAATCCGTCTAGTAAGTCAGCATCTAAACCAGATCCAGAACCGTCGACAGTCTTAACCTTTGTTAATACGTCAGCCGCTGTATAGTTTGATGATAGTAATCTAGTCCCGACATCTGTGTTTAAGTTAGAAAAGTTATCATCCATCTCTGCGATGGTTAATGGTGTTCCTTTAATGTTTCTGAGTGTTAACGTTGCCATTTTTAATCCTAGTTTATTCTGTTAATGGTGGACAGTTATTGCAGTCTTCTGCTACTGTGCTTTCCATATCTCTTATATACCCTAAGTCTACTAGAGACCCGTCTATTACCTTTAAGTGCTTATCTGTATAATCATTGTTATCATCAAACTCTAACACATCAAAGTGTTCGTCTAAGTTTGGACTTAGAGCCATGACATTTCTTGGATCTTCAGTACAAGTTAGCTTTACACATCCAGTCTCTCTACACGCTATGACAAACATATTTATTCTCCTTCAAACAATGGGCTAAAACCATCATAACGATGTTGTAACCCTCTAATTCGCAGATCATCTATTTTTCCTATGACCTTTAGTTTATTATTTTCAACTTTAGCAAAATATTCTTGTAAATTTATAATATCAGTATATGGAAACTCTTCTAAAACATAGTTGTCATGCCAATCTGGAACAAACTTACAGCTCATTACTGGGTTTTCAGTGCATGTAACCCTTACAAATCCTGTATTCTTATCATATAATGCAAACATATTACGATACCGTTAATGACCTATACCATACAAAATGGTTAAAAGGATTCCACAAGCGTCCGCAGCGGCCGCCACCAACAAAATAGCTTTGTCCAGTCATCATGTTCACAGTAGATCCTTTTGTTGCTAATGTACCAGGCACATCTACCCAAGAACCAGATTGAACTGTTGTTGATTGTGTAGCATTACCCCATACTAAAGTATTAGAGTACGATAACGTAAGAGTCTTATAGTATAAGTTTATGCTACCGGTGTAGGTGTTGGTATTATCTTCGGCATGTGCCATCTGTCTACCATTCACGACGTTACCTGCTGCTAAGCTTATTGCTATGGTTTCTCCACCGCAAGTACCTCTTGAGAATATTTGTTGTGATCCATATACTAAAGTAGAATTATCAGCCGTTATTGACCTGTAACGAAGGCCTTGATTACTATTTGAATGGATATAAGATCCAGTCACTATATTGCCGTCTGCTAATGTTATGGTTGCAGACCTACTACCCAAGCTTGTAGCAAATATCTCTTGTACTGAACCGGTAGTTAATGTTACTATACCTCTACCAGCAAACCCAAATGCTCTAGCAGATAATGAGCCTGTGTTTATTAATGGCATCTTAACCCTTAAGCAAACTTGGTAGTTGACTCTAAGACAGTGAACGTAGCGTTAGCAGTCTTGACTATAGCTAAGACATATACGTCTATACCATTAGTATTACCAGAAGTCAGAGTTACACCATTTTGCCATTTAGGAGTAACAGAAGTACCATCTACAGTTAAACCTGATTGATAATAAGCTGTTCCACCTTGAGTAACTAAGAACGTGATAGTCCTAGTCTCACCTATCGCCATCACACTATTTAATGTAGTTGAACTATTACCTCTTAGGTTTAATGTCCAATTACCTGTAGCGTTAGCAGTATAATACAAGATACTTTGAGTTAACATATCATATTGTATTGTACTTGCAGCAGCAGTATTTGATACGGTAGTCTTTTCACCAGCAGTTATTAAGTTACTGATGGATAAATCACCAGTCAATGATGTGGTTGAGCTAGCAGATAAAGTGGTGAATGATCCGGCTCCTGCTCCACCAGCTACGTATTCTCTAGTTGCAATTGTACCATCTGCATCTGGTGCAGTTAGAGTTCTTGTTGTTGATGGTGAGATGTTTGATATCTGTAATGCAAGCTTCTTAGAAGTATCTACATTATCTACGACCAATAGTTTATTATCAACGAATGTTTGTGTACCTGACCATGTTAGATCTGCACCTGTAATAGAACCAGAAGCTCCTAAAGCTATGGTAGTACCATCAACTGTGATTGAGTCATTAGCTAACTTAGCATTAGCTATAGATCCTGCAAGCATGGTGTTAGTCACAGAGCCTGTGTCACCTGTAGTCACTACAGTACCTGTCACGTTAGGTAGCGTGATGGTCCTATCAGATGTAGGGTCAGCTACTGTCAGAGTAGTTTCATTCGTGTCATCTGTACCCTCAAACACTATGGTTTGTGAAGTGTTTAAGTATAATGGACCGTTTAACTGTGTAGCTGTGATGGTGCCAGCTGAAAAGTTACCAGATGAACGAGTCACAACACTATTACCTGATGTATCTGAGCTTGATGTGTTTAGACCATCAAGTGTATCTGCATCGAGCCCAGAATCTGTTCCATCAACAGTCTTGATCTTTGTTAAGACGTCAGAAGCCGTATAGTCAGATGAAAGTAATCTAGTACCTATATCGGTATTAAGATTACTAAAATTGGTATCTATCTCATTGTTAGTAAGGGGTGCACCCTTAACTGATCTAAGTGTTAATGTTGCCATGTGTCATCCTGTCGATAATTGTTTCTAACTTATTTATTTTTTCCATTAATGAATCAAGTTTATCTTCTTTATCTTTAAGAGCTTGCTTGATCGCTCTGTGTTTATGGAGCTTTCTTGTATCAGTCTCTAATATAGCGTTAGAGTTCGTGTCTCTGACTAAACTTTCATTTTCTACTTTGATCTTCATTAGCTATCCAACGCAATGATTCTTAAGTCTCTTAATCTAGGAGTGCTTGCTTCTGATGAAGACAACAACACTATCTTGATCTGGAACGTATTGAACCTTGTCGTGATCGGAGAGTCTTGTGGTACACCATAAGAATCAAATGCATCAGACGGGAAGAACCTATGTTCTCTAAAGTCAAAGTTATTGATTGAAGATGCAACAGCAGACTCTAGTGTCATCTCGTACCATAACTCATCAGATATAGGTGTTGTCTTCTCAGTCGGTAGAGTCTTGTAGTAAACTTTAACGTCTGTACCAGCTGGTCTGTTGATGTCTACAGTAACACATAAGTTAGATGCATCAAAGCCGTCAGCTAAGTTGATTGGGTTAGTGATGTATCTTGCTAACGCATTACCATTAACGTTTAATCCAGACTCATCAGTAGAATCATTGTTGATAGTATTCAACGCTGTAACTACAGACAATGCTGAAGCGTCTACCGCTGGAGATACAGCAGTGTTTGTAGTTGCTAATGATGCTCTTAGTTTCAAGCTAACATCACCAGCGATAGACTCTTGTGCTAACCTACGTAAGAACGAGTAGTTGATGTCTTGATTGATGTTGATAGGTGTCCAATCAGCATCAAACGTAGTGTCTGCATTGTATGCTTTTGCTTCCCATACGATCGTTGTGCCAGTAGGTAAGATCGTTGAAGAGTTAGTAAACAATGTTTGATAGTCTTTAGTCGACGTAGGGTCGATGATATCAAACTCAGCAGTACCTGATGCAGCAAACTCTGCTCTACGGATAGTAAACTTAAGGTCTTTGTTTTGATCTGCTTCCCATGTAGTAGAGTTTTGTGATTTAAACAATGAACCTAAGTATGGTTGTTTATTTACCTTAGCAGTACCACCTATGACTGTTTGACCAATCTCAGAGACATATACTTGATAATCATCTGAATTAGTTAGTAACACGATAGCGTACTCGCCAGGAGATAGGTGTATTGGGTTTGCAAAGTTAAACGTCGTTGCAGTATTACTTGTCGTAGATGTATTAACTTTTTCAGGCTCTAGTATGACTTCGGCAAATGGGATTGTCCTGTTAGCTTCAGGATAACCGTTAGCGGTCCTTCTTATCTCCATCGTTACTGGGATAGTAGATGATTTAGTCCTAAAGAATACGTCCACAGATGATAAGTAGAACCCTTGTGGGTATGCATTTGGATCAACAAGGAATGTTTGAGCTGTCGGGTCAACCCAGAATCTATTTCCAGTCTCTACAGTAACTCTTTGATTTTGGATAGCTCTTGTAGTTAATAGTGTTTCTTGTTTAGTTTGTAATGTGCCGATAGCTGTATACTTAGCTTCGCCGATAGACTCTTGAGCTTCTGTATCGTTTAATGTATTATCGATTAGACGAATAGTCCTCTCGCCAGTCTTAAACGTATTAGCTGGGATCTGGAACTCAAAGCCAATATGACCATATTCATCAGGGACTAATGAGTCACCTAAGCTGTAAGTAGTAACATCTGTGACTAAGCCAGAACCACCGCCGTCTAATCCAACTACATACTTACCTACTGCTATGGTGCCAGCATTATCGTAGATCGTTAATAGTCGTTTTGTAGCATCAGCAGTTGTCGCTTGTGTAAAGATAGCTGCTTTAGCTGTACCAGTCTCTACACCACTTGCAGAACCAGTCCTAAATGATAATGATTCATAAGCTCCTTGGTTGGTGTTCAATAAAGTACCAGTAAAGTTTTGAACTTCAACTAATGTGAGTGGTCTAACATATGAACTGATGTCGGTGTTTTCAATGAATGGATATAGTTCAGCATTAGGTTTAAATGTTTTACCTACACCAAGTATAGTATTAGCTCTGATGAACGGGATGTATTGAACATCGACCACACTTGTGCCCAATGATGACGTTGTAGACCCTATGACGTTAGATACTACTGATGTAGTTCTACTTGTGATGTTGACACGATTACCACCACCGCTAAAGTTTTGAATGACCAAGTCTGCAGCATCAGGTACTTGTACATCAACGACTCTGTTTACCGCAGGTAAGAACTCTGTGTCTACCCATTGATCGAATGATGGCTCTAAGACTATAGAACCTAAGAATCGAACAACGTTAAATGGGTTAACGTTAACAAATGTAGTAGCTACGTTTTGTGTTATAGCGTCTTCTTCTGTGTAAGATAGTGTTACAAGATCACCGTTTCTTTCTGTATCTGTTAATGTACTAACGTTGAACTGATGAAACTGTACTGTAAACGGAGCTCTAAGTTCTTGGTTTAATGGATCGATAGCAGCATTAAAACCAGGATCAGCTGGGTTTGCTATTGAATTTTCATTATAGTTAGTTGCTGCTTGACTCCAGGTATTTGATCCGTTGAACCATGCATTCCACCAACCCCAACGTCTCTCTGACCATGCTGCAGCAGAGCTATAGAATATGTCTTGTGATGTGAATGGGTCTACAGCAAACCCGTTCTTAAACTTCTCAAAGTTAGAAGAGTCAGGGATAGATGTATCCTTAGCTTGTTTTTCTAATAGAGAAAGCTGTGTATAGTATTCTAGGTTTGATATACGTTTTTCTAGACGGCCAATATCTCTCATTGTATAACGTTTGTTATCGATATACTTGATCTGTACGTCAGACACATATGATGTATATGGAGGTATAGCAACGATGTAGATCGTCATGCCATTCGATTCGTCTACAGGCACAACTGGATATACAGCTGGGACACCTTGTTTAACAACAAACTGTTTATCAGATGTTGCAATGATCTTATCGAACCTACCAAGGTAGTATTGATAGTCACAGTTAAATGTACCGTCTGGATCAGGAACTTGTCCGCCTGATAGTGTTGAAGCTCCGTCAGTACGTCTTGGTCTAAAATCGATACAGTCCCTTAGTTCGTATACTGTACCAGAAGCTGGATCAGTAAATTGTGGGATATCTGTGTAGTCGATACCATATGAGTCGACTGATAAGAAGCCGTTACCTGAATGTGAGAAGTTTCTATACACGACTAGTAAGTAGTGTGATGATGTTGGAGCAGTACCAGATAACACTAAGTTGCCATGATCATAGTATTCTGCACGTTGACCATCATCGACTATGTAGTCATCAGTCACATCTGTATATGATACAGCACCCCATGTTAATGCACCTGTAGTGCCGTTAACAGTTACTGTCGTTGGGTTTGTAGCGCCTGTGTTATAGACACCTTCAACTTCATAGATGTCTGAAAGACTTAATGAGTCTTTACCACCTAAAGTAGTGTTTAATCCACCACCAGAACCGGTACCTAAGATCTTGATCGTATAATTAGATAGAGTTTTAAGTCTTTCTGTTTGTGTATTAGCATTTATCCCAGCTATGATTGTTACCGTAGCAGCGAACGACCCATCGTTGATGTTAAACGTTGCTTGATGTGCAACACCTACAGATGGAGTTGAAAGTGTAATTGATCTAGATGCTGCTGTATTAAATCTAATGATACTACCTACGCTCAAACCTGTAGAACCAGCGTTCGTGATTGCAGTGATCACAGCATGATAGCTAGCATCTTTAACAGTGTCTGATAAAGCTCCAGATGTACCAACAAACCTTTCTAACCCGTTTGCAGTAGAGATGGAAGCAGTACCTGCCGAGAATGAAACTCCTGAGAAAGTCCTTTGTATAGTGTAGTCAGACTGTGTAGCGTTTGATGAATCTCTTACTGTCTTGACATATTGGTTTAATAACGGGAACACAAGTCCTGGTGAGTCTTGTCCTGATAAGAAAGCGTCTCCGCCAGATGAACCACCATCTTTAGATAATAAGTCTACGTCAGCCCCAGATAATACTGATGCTCCTGATCGAATGACGATAGACTCTGCGTTCTTAAAGAACTTACCCGAATCTATGACGATGTCAAACAAGTACATCTTATAAGTCGCAGATGTTCCTGGTGTTCCTGAGTTTATTGTTAAGAATCGTACTTTTGCTGAACCGATCTTTGATGTAGCTCCAGATACTGAAGCTCTTACGACATCATGGATCTCAACTGATGAATATGGACTTGATGCAGCGTTAGTAGTGAACTGACCATATAAGCTTGTCACTATGACATAGTTACCGTATGTGATGTTGACATCTAAGTTATCTGCTTGTTCTGTGTCTCTAGCTCTGTCTAAAGTCAGGAACTCTTGGTTAATGGTTTCAAACTCAAAGCCTTTGACATATGCTTTACCTGGATCTAGAGCTACCGTAAACTTAGTAGCGTCTGGAGTCGTGGCTTGATGATCTAATATCTGTATAGGCCATTTCTTAACAGTGTAATCACCAGACTCGTCAAACGTACGACGTGCTAGCTCTTTACCTATCTCAGAATAAATTGTCTTGTATTGATTAACTACTAGTTCACCATCTACTACTCGAGCTATCTCAACGAAGTCATCTAGAGCTGAACCTAAAGATTTAACTGTTAACGTCAACGATGCTTTATAACGATCTGCACCAGGAGCTGCAAAGTTTGGTGTACCCTGTGCACGATCTAAGATAGATGAATCTTCATCTGTCGTGATGGTCTCTTCTTCTACCACAAACCCAATGTTATGCGAAGATGTGTTTGAGTACTTTGAAACAGGCAGGCTTTGCGCTTCTACGAATATGAACTTACCATCAATGTAGTACACTCCAGAATCTATCGCAAAGCTCATGCCTGTATTGAACGGGCTAGTTGATTGTATGGTAGCAGTATATGCAGTGCCTGGAGAAGTCACGATGTTTTCACCTGCAGTGAATGCAGATCCTGAAATTATCTTGACTAGTAATGTTTTAGGGTCTGTAGTAGTGATGTCTGCGATAGACTTAACTACAGCTTTTGTGCCAGAAGTAGATCCTGTAATGATCTTACCATCAAAGTTATTGATGTTTACAGTAGCACCAGAGAATGAAGAGTTTAACTTGATTGATAGCAAGTCATTCTCAAAAGATCTACCACCACCTATAACTACAGCACCATTTATAAAGATATGGTTACCAAACTTCTTGATTTGGTCTTGTAGTTGAGTCTGAAGCTGAGTTAACTCTCTAGCTTGAACTGCATAGCCTGGACGGAATAAGATCCTATGATAATTTTTGGTATCATCAAAGTCGTCATAGTACGGTTCTATATTAAAATTAATTGCCATGTTTTACTCTTCCAATAGTTTTATATATTTATATGGTTAATGTGGTTCTTACCGTGATAATTTGCTCAGACGTCGGTGCGTAAGCTTCTCTCACAGAGAACATCAAGAAGTCTCCAGAGAACTGATCTATAGTCCTTTCAGAAACCGCTGTTGCTATGATGTTTTGTGCTACTACCGTAGGTGCAGATACAGCTCCTTCATTTGTAGGGTCTGTGACCAAAACATCTCCTATACCGATAGTAAAGTTATTAAACACTGATACTAGGATCTGTGTATCATTAAAGTCTACTATACGATACTTTTTATACCCATCTTTTAATAGTAACATATCATACTGTAGTTGTGTAGGGTTAAAAATGCCAGTAACCAGCACACATCCAGAACCAATGTCTTCTGTAAACCTTCTGTTAGAACCAAACTGTTTTAAGTTACGTACAAGACCAACCTTACGATAGTCGTTGTTGATCTCAATACCTTGGTTCTTATCTCTTGAGATAGATGTATAGAAGATTATAGAGTTAGCGTTTAACTCGTCGATAGCGTTTGATCCATGACCACCTAATGGTGACATGATAGCTCTTGCTACAGCACCAGATGATCCAGAATTACCAGTGATCTCGATCTCAGTCCATGTATATCCAGAACCAGCATTAGTTATTTCTATCTTAGTTACCTGACCACCAGAACATGTAGCTGTTGCTGTGGCTCCTGTACCATCACCAAGGATGTTGACGGTCGCAGCACCATAACCTGTACCATTTTCTACCATCTTTATGGTTTCTACTGAACCTGGTACAGCTAGCAACTCAACGTTTGCTTGAAGCGTATCGATCGCTCCTATAGAAAAGTCTGCTGCCAATACTGCACCACTTCCGGAAGATGATGAGTCAACTACCTCGATGTTAGCATTAGTATAACCAACTCCTCCGTCCACGATCGTATACCCAACTATCTCACCACCAGTACCTAATACTGCAGTAGCTGTAGCTTGACCTGTAGTCAATGTCAATGTATGAGCTGATCCGACTCCGTCTGTTAAGTTTATGTATGTACCAGACGATGCGTCGCCAGATGAACCTGCAAGTTGAATAATGTTATCATTTACTTTGATAACATAGTAGGTATTAGTTGATGTTAGTCCACCAATAGATGTACCTCCACCGTTATTGTATACAACAGCATCTCCTGTGACTAGTCTATGTCCAGTATATGTGATCGTCTCGGCCACATCGTTTACAGCAGTAGCACCATTAAATGTCAATTTTGGATAAGATATAGTAACTGCAGGAGCTGATGTGTATCCGTTTCCTGCATCTGACACTGACAGTGTTATTACTTTACCTGCATCTATGGCTGCTGTCGCCGTCGCTGTAGTGCCAGTTCCTGGAGCTGCTATCGTGACGTTAGGCACCTCTACGTATTTTGTGCCTTGTGAACCTAGTAATAGAGTATACACACTATCAATCCCAGGAGATATGGTGAGGTCTATCTCAGCTTCTGTCTTCACGATGACAGCAGTGATCTCTGCTAGTGTAGCTACGTATGTTAATACTGCAGCGCCGTTTGCTACAGCACCCGAAGTATGTGTCGGACCAGTTGTTCCTGTGCTACCACCAGTAGTGACCTCGTAGTATCTACCTGAATGATAGAGTATATCTCCAAGTGTAGCTGTGACTAATGGTTCCCAATTATCATCTTTTGTGACCGGTTCTGAAACAGTGATAGTAGGAGTATCTTGATAACCAAAGCCGCCATCAACTAAAGTCACTGAGTCAACTTCAGATCCTGATAATGTAACAGATATCGTTGCTGTAGTACCTACATATTTTAACTGTGCTGACCCATTATTGATTGTTCCTGAAGTATGGATTGGTCCACTAGTGCCTAACTTAGTGCCAGTGACTACGTAGTAAAAGTTATCATCTAAAGTTGCAGGATTTGTGTGCTTAATATAAGTGCCAACAGATACGTTAAGCTCTGAAGACCATACAAGAAATGAAGAGAACGGTGATGATATGCTAGCACTAACAGTAGAGTAACCATCTCCAGCTTCTTCTAATGTTAAAGAACTAATTAAGTATGGGTTTGATTCTTTGTACCCGTCACCGGTGATGACTGCAGTGGTCGTGGCAGGATTATATCCTCCACCACCATTTTCTATAGCTATAAAGTTAATAGTACCGCTCGAATAGAACTGTGCTTTTAAAGCTGTAGAGACTGGCATATGTTCAGAAGACAAGAACCTATTTCTTAATGATACCGGGATAGAGTACATAAACTTCCATCTGTAACCGTCAGATGTAGAGAACACGTCTGTCGTCGTACCAGTAGGCATGTATAGTGAAGGTGAATCTTCGTTGTTATCTATGCACTTATAGACGTTATAGTCTGTAGTCAATACATAAAAGTCTGCATCTTCTAAACGTGTAGCTCCAGAATATGCTGGGCCGTATCCGTATCCTGTAGTAGTCTCGATGGCGTCATCGTATATATCATAAACAGTATTTGATGTCCAGTCGATACGTCTGACCACATAAGATACGTCTGAAGGTTTAATCTTCTTTGCGGTTAGTAGGTCTCGACGAACATGAAGTTCATACCTGAAGTTTTCTGAAGGTGCTCCTGGTATATCAGTGGTTGAAGATGGTATGAACGGGCTTAAGAAGTCTGTCCAACTATTTTCTTTACCAAACCAATGATAGTAAGTCGCAGTATTAGAAGTAACTTCTTGATAGATAGCATCAGCTATCGTCTTCTTGAACTTCTGTTTAAATATTGAATATGATGATGTCATTTTATTATCCTACAGAAACAACCCAAGATATAGCAATAGTTTCTGAACTTGATTTAGTAATGACTGGGAATGTTGTCCTGCAAAGCATAGTACCATAAGTCAACTTATGATTAAGACCTGAACCTGATGTTAAACCTAGTTCTGTACCAGCTACAGCATTTGCATATGAGGACGCCAACTGCACTGTATTTGCGTCTACACGGATGATGTAATAAGTACCACCATCTGTTAAACCTGTGATAGCTGTACCGCCGCCATCTGTATAAGTTACTTTGTCCCCTGTCACTAGACCATGAGAGTTGTAGGTGATCTCGTCTGATGCATCATCTACGTCGTTATCGCCGTCAAACACGAGCACTGAAGAGTCGTCAGCATTGAATATACCAGCTTCTACTATAGAACCTGTACCAACGCCAGCACCAAAAGTACCAGTGAACGTCGCGTTTACACCTGAAGCTGTCGCGGAAGTAATAGCAACTCTAGCTAACTCGTTGACCAATGTTGTTTGTGCTAAAGCACTAGTCGATGCGTCGTCACCGATAGCCATGTAACCCATAACATCTAATGTTGATCCAACTATCCTAGAAGCAACGAATTCTTTTCCAGCAGTAACTATCAAGTTAGGTACTTCTGTAGAATACACCAGCTCCTTATTGACGTTAAATTTTTGTATTAACAAACGTCCTGTTAATTTAATGCCGTCTTTAAACATGTTTACTCCTATTAAGATTCTACGATGCTGGGTGAAGCATCTGTTATTGTTATACTAGATTGCAAGTTGTTTCTACCATCACCGAAGAATGGGATAACTACTGGTGGATTATAAAATTCTTCTGGTACAAAGTAATCTTCAGAGCTATATGGTTCGATAGAGATGTGTCCACCTTGATCTGAAGGATACACGTATTCAGTACCCATGTCTTTATTTATAGTGAGGAATGTAGCTTTAGATCTCCATTGTGTTAATTCTTGTACAGCGGTGGCATCAACGTTAAATATGTTTTGTATCCTGTACTCGCCAAACAATGCTGTGCCTGCAGGGTGTAAGTATGACTTGATCAATGACTTGTAATTTTCAAGGTTCTCGTCGATCGTGATCAAGTAAGAATACTTTTGCCATCTGTAACTGTCTTGTATATAGATGATGTCATCTAAGAACCCGTCGTTTGATGTCCAATGGCCTTGATACTTTGCTACAGCTCCTATATCAAATCTAATCAATAGGTAGTCAGGGTTTGTACCTTGACCTGATAAAGACTCATCATAGAACTGTTGTAGTAGTGTACCCTTGTACGATGGGTCATCGTAGGTCACATCGCAGTAGTTTGGGTTTACTACATATCCATAGTCCTCATATTGATCTACTGTAGATTCTGTCGGTATAGTATATTGTGGCGTTGATTCTTTTTCAATAGATATCGTAGAAGACGTAGTGATGGCTTCGTTTGACTTTAATAAGTAAAATCCAGCAGTATAACCAGCACCAAACCTAAGGGTGGTTATGTTAACTACCCCGCCGTTAGAATCCACCTTTGTGACCTTTAAAAGCTGGGTGATAGTCTCTCCACCAGATATAGTCGTACCAGTGATTAGGTCTCCGATCTTGTATCCTGATCCTGGCTGGGTGACGCTGTATGACACTGTTGTAGGGATGATAGTCCCGACTATACCATCGTATGATAGTGTGTAATCTACTTGTATGTCACCATAATAGTTTTTATCTATGAATACTTCATAGATGTTACCTCTTATATGTTTGACTCGATCTACGAATACCTTGATGATGATGTTCGTGGCTGTTATGTTGATCCTATTTCCTGGTAGCAAGTTAGCATCTCCAGAAGTAAACTCAACAAAGACTGACATCTCTTGTTGCCATTTACCGTCAGAAGCCTTTAATACTGAGTCCCATGGATACGATATCTCGGCAGTCTTATTAAACAGTAGCTTGAGTAAGAACTTATAGGAAGCCTCAACGCCTTTTGCTACGAATAGCTCTTTAACTTTCCTTAAAAACAACCTTTGGTCTATGTAGTCATACTTCTCACCAAATATATCTAGTTCGTTCTTAAAAAACTGGATGTATGAGTTTACCGTCTGGTCGATATCCCTGATCTCGTATAAGTCTCGCTTCTCATACTGATCTAAGTACTGATAGTATGCTTCAACGAAAGCTACGAACGTTGGGTTGTCTTCCCGTATAAACTCTGGGATTTGTTTCGAGACTACCGTCTTTAGATCAATGCTCATTAGTTACGACTTGACGTGAATTGGTAATTAGATCCACCAGCAGGGTCACCCACTGCTACCTTATCTAGTATGACTTCGACGTTGATCTGCTCGTCAGGTATGGTGACCAGTTGGTTACGAATAGATACTACGTCGTTTGATTGGGGTTTAACGATCAACTCGAGGGTGCCTGTAGCTTGGTCGATGCCTGTGATCTCTAGCTCTGGCATGTTGACAGTACCTGTTTGGTAATCTATCGTACCAAACGTCCTGAAGTATGTCTTGACGTCTACGTTGAAGTAGTACATCTTCAACACACCGTACCTAGAATTTGATGGTAAGTCTTCAAGGTACATGAGGTTCTCGTTACCTGCGATATAGAAGCCTGTAGATGTCAATGATTGTTCTGGTACAGTTGAGTTGTATATCGGGTTGCCTAGATATATGCTATAGTTTGCGTTGGTATTATACTGGATCTCGACTTCTCGGTGTAGTTTTATGGTCGTGATGTTACTTATGATCGAGTCTTCAGTGTTGTCTATGTCAGCTGTTATGTTAGAGAACCTAAAGATGCCTGTGAAGGACTCAAGGTTTTCTGTGTTGTAAGCTTTGATAGTATCAACGACCAAAGTCTTTATCTCGCTCTCAGACTTAGATGTTAACCTAGGGTTATAGTATACGGTGGTGTTGATATCTAGCTGGATGTATTCTGGGTCAACAATCTCAGGTGTGATCGATACAACGTTCTTTTGTTTTAAGATCTCGTTGATGATGAAGTTCTTTTGAGCCGCAGTCAGTACAGTCGTGTTAGTAGGCTTGATAGACAAGAATACTTTACCATAGACTGGTGGCACGTTGTCTTCTCCGCCCCATGCATTGACTGTCTCTGCTTCTGGGTATAACCTAAATATCAATGCCTTATAGTCTTCTACTGTGACTGCACGGTTTTGTGATGAGTATGAACGAGGAGCGTTGTACCTGATAGACTCTATGGACTCGATGTCAGCACCACCTACCGCAGGAGTCGTGGTAGTCACTGCTACTGTGCCTCCTAATAAGCTTGATCCTGTATAGTTAAATAGTCTAGCTCCGTTGGCTTCGATCGTGTTTGTGACCATGTATGATATGTTGACCACGTTACCTGTCACCAAAGCTTTACCTATGGTGTCATTACCAAACTCTAGCTCGTAGAGTTCACCTTCGATCTCTTTTATAAAGAATACCTTTGACTCTTCGTCTAGGTTTAAGATCAGCTCTTGGTTGACGAACGAGTTGAAAACTGACGACGTTGAGTTATCTTGGACACGTACGCTTAAGGTAGATAAGTCTACTTCAGCGTTTGGTAGTATGTACCTAGTTCCAGAAGCCACCGTATACTTGAACGTTAATGGTGTACCTTCTTTGATGTTAATACCTGTAAACGTGTATGATGATCCTACCTTACTCGTCGATACGGCTTCGGTGTTATAAAATGTATATTGGACTCCATCCACGGTGGTAGAGAACGAGCTGTATGCTGGTAGTGTCAAGGTAGCAGGTGATGAAGTCGTCCCTGTGACAGTTATGTTGACCGTAGCTACAGCACCAGTGGCTGAATGAGGCACGTACCCAATTTCTTTAGCTCTTGAAACGACGCTTGATCGTTTGCTAGCAGAATCCAAGAAAGATTCATTGACAGCTAAGTTTGTATATAGAGCGTTGTAATGGGTATTGTATGCGAGTATATCCATCAGTACGGAAAGGCCGGCACCCTCAAAGTCATAGTCAGCAAAAGCTGCTTGGCCTTGTAAGAATGTTTTTAAGTTGGATTTAATCGCATCAAAGTCTAACTCAGCAGTGGTTATGTTTTTATTTTCCATATTATCTTGTTCTCGTTAAAATAAGATCAACCTGTAATGGTCGAACTGTGTTGACTATGGTGAAGTATATCGATACATAGACTTCATTATTGTCTGGTGAGAAAGTCACCAATACTTCATCAAGCTTAACCCTTGGTTCAAAGTTAATGATGGTATCAGCGATAGCTCTCTTGAGCATTATGTTTAACATAGGCGTCGCTGGCTCAAACAGCAGGCCTCGTATCTGAGACCCAATCTCTGAATGGAATGGTCTCTCGTAGTTTTGTGTTAAGACTAAGTTCTTGACAGCTGCCTTGATAGCCTCTTCGTCGAACTTACGTACGACATCCTTAGTCACCGGGTGTTTAGTGAAGTTAAGGTCTAGATCAGAAAATGTTCTGGTATTTCGCGCCATGTCTTATTTATATGACTTTATCCAAAGAACACATTAGGTGAACCCTCTGCAGAAGCTGACCCACATGAGATCATGTCGCCTATCCTTACTGCAGCTTTACCATTAATAAAGACAGTAGATGAACCTTCTGCTGCTACTCCATCATGACATATAATAGTACAACAATGGGTTACCCAATGGTCTCCTAACCTATGAGCTCCTATGCCATTGATGAATACATTGTCAGATGCTTCATCATTCACTCTGGGAGGAAAGCATCCATGTCCTGTGCAAATATCTCCTAATCTAGTAGCTGCTGACATATCTTATATTCTATCTTTAGATTGTAAATAAAATAGGTACCATGTTAAGGCTGCGCCAAAAATGGTACCTAAAGTAAAAGACCAGGCATAGCACAAAATATATTCAAGCATTTTATATCCTTATAGATAAACTATTTATTAATTACATAATAAATATTGATGTATTTTTATCTTTAGACATATTAATAGATTCATATAAACCTGTTATTTTGTTTTGGCTTAATGTTATTATTGAATCACATTTAATAGCAAAAGTCTGATATGCAAAAAAATAATTAAAATTCTTATCCAGATACATGTTTTTAAGCTGCTCGGCTGTTACTATACGACCAATATTAGAATAAACTTCATCAATATTAGCTGTAGGTGTTACAAAGGCTTGAGTTATAATAAACTCGCAGTTATATTTTTGCAAGATATCAAATACAAGTTGTTTAGGTTTACCATAGAATGGAGTAACAAATCCTTTAAACCCAAACTTACTTATTATAGGATAATAGTCTACTGTTTCATTTATAGAATCTAATTCTCCTGATGAAAAATAATATTCATTAGGATTAATATCATGATCATTTAGCATTTGGCCAAATGCATCATAATAGACTTTATCGCCAGAATCTAGTATTATATTATTTTCATACATTTCATCTATTAAATCTAGATCTGTATTCCAGACCACATCATTGTTTGATTTAATGGTAAACGTTTTAATACAACTAGAACCAAAAGTTTCTTTTAATTTAAGATAAGCAGCTAAACTATCTTTTCCACCTGAAAGAGACAATAGAAATTTACTCATACATCCATTCCAAATTCATATTGATTTGAAATTTCTTCAAAAGCTTTTTGCACTTGAGGTATATTAATTATATTATCTGATAAAATATCTAGATCCATTGAAAATTTAAAACTATAAATTTCATACTTATTAACATTATCAAAGTATTCTATTTGAAAAAACCCGGCACAAGCCGCAAATAATAATTTAACCAATGATAAAATTTGATTAGGCATCCTAACATTAGTAGCAATATGGAGTGATGTACCATCAAAAGAAATAGCTCCATAAACATATTTTGTTTGAGGATTTTTTATTTTTCTGACCATATATTTTGAGTTTGAACTAAACATTACATCTTCTATCAATGTTGTTTCTAATAAATTATCATGAATGATTAATATATTTTCTAGCGTATCAGTTGTTAAAACAGTTTCATCATCTTTATCAAGCTTAACTAAGTCAAATGTTTGATCTTTATACATATCAACAAAATACTTAAATGAAGTATTATTAATAAATTCATGGAATGGAACCACGGAGATCTTTGAATACAATACTTGCTTATTATTAATATGATATAACATACTTTGTTGATCAATATATTTTACATAAGCCGGCATGCTTTTAATATTAGTCCTTTTATTAGAAAAATATGCATTTATATCTATATTTTTAAATTCTAATTTATTTGTTGAATCTAAGATAATATCAGCATCATCTAATAAAGTAACAAGCCCACAATTTGGTATACTATTGATGGCTAAATGATGATCTATATTTTCAGAATATATTTTTAATTGTTGTGATATTACTTTACTCGGCATATGGATATTCCATTCCAGTATTAAACTTATGTATAGATTCAAAATATATTTCAACTCGCTGTTTCCAATCATCTTGCCAAGGAAATATGTATCCACTTCTCTTACTTGAAATTACTTTTGAAACTACATCTTTATTATGCTCTAAATCTTTATATTTTAAATTTCTATATATTGGTGCATATACCATTGAAAATATATCATTCCATTTACTTAAATTTGAAAATGGTATTTTCTTTAAACTAGCTATTAAACCAAATTCACTATTATAAGAAGTCCAAATTAAAGATGAAGCATTAAGTAGCTGTAGTCCACTAGTTTTTTCATCTATAACTCTTTCAGGCCACTTATTCTTAATTGACTTAGCAGACTTTTCAGTTATAACTGGGTGTAGTTTAATCATAGCAGATGGATTATCAATCATAGCTTCATTTAGTTTTTCCCAATTAACTGTATGAAATAAGTTAGATCCCGGCATAAATGCAACTTTATCATATAGTTTATCACTACTATTTAATACATACTTGTCTTTTAATTTAGAAATAACAATTTCAGATATATCATCTGTCATATGATTAGCTAATATTGTGTCAACATTTCTGCAGTTTAGTTCAGCGTTTCTAGTACTTATCAGGATACCACCCATAACATCATGATATGCTATAGCATTAACTAACGGATTAACTATGATTGTATTATCTTCGATAGGAGGAACCCCTCCTATTAATGGGCCAACATTATACTTACAGGTTAAGTCGTACTTAGCACATGTTTTTATAATATATTTTTCAATCTCTAAAAAGATTTCTTTATCATAAAGCGGTACATTATTACCTATCCGTGATTCATCTTCCCATCTACTGTTAATTGTATCCATTAAACTTTACCAATATATGTTATCAAATACGTACTATAATTTAAACTTGTTGGGTTAGAAGTAGAAGCTAGATAATTTGTCAAATATGAAGTCGTGTTACTAGTTGTGTTACTTGTAGACCATGAAGTAGTATATGAAGTAGTTTCATTGTATGAAGTAATAAAATACGTCAAATAAGCAGTATTTGCATATATTGGTCCGAGTTTTTTGTCCTGCCCAACAATAGTAGCGATCGATGTAGTATTAGACGTAGTTTGTGAATAAGCTGTCAGATTAGAAGTTGTAACTGATGTTGTATAATTTGTAGCATAATTTGTTATAGCACTAGTCGTACTTGATACTGATGTATTATATGAAGTGGTAAAAGTTGTCGTACCATTAAATAGATACTTTTTCCATAATACTTGATTATCTAATTGTAATTCAAAAATTTCATTACCATTTAGATATATATTTTGGATTGTACTAAAATCTATTTGCTGAGTAGGCATATATTGCTTTATGTAGTAATGTACAAACTGCTGCCTGATACAGTAAATTGCATACCAGCAACTCCAGTTGCACCAGTTAAACCTGTAGCACCAAGACCTGTCGCACCAATTGGTCCGGTAGAACCTGTGGCACCGCTTGCACCTGATGCACCTGATGCACCTTGAGGTCCAGATGCACCACCTGTTGGGCCTTGAATACCAGTAGCTCCATTTACTCCAGATGCGCCTTGAACTCCTGTAGCTCCAGTTACAGCAGTAGCTACAGCACCATCTAAATATGTAAAGTTTTCATCCAGTAATGATAACTGGATCGATCCTGATAAGTTAGCAAGTGTATTTGGTATAGTCATTAATTAGCCCAAGTAATATTGTTGCCAGCAGAATTTTTCCATGTAATTGTCTGTCCGTTATTATTTATCCATATGATGCCAGAAATTTGTGATGGATTAATATATCGTAATAATTGATCTCTTCCATACGTCCAATCATTAGTAACTGTAATAGTATATATTTGAGTTTCGTTATTAGCAGATGCGGTATATGTATAAACATAATTGATTGCTTGATCTGCATAATAGTAATATATTTCTGACAATGAACCATCATTTACTGCATCTTCAACATCTTGCCAATTGTCTACAGTAATAAATTGATCGTCAACTGTTCTATATCCTATCTCTCCAACAAAAACATCTGAATAATATCCAGATATAGTGTTTCCAGAAATTACTATAGTTGGATTGCTTTCACTTGCAGTTATAGTTACAGGATAACTAATTCCTCCGCTCGACACATACGTTATAGTATGACTTAAGTTCTTAAACTCATTTAGTGTATTTAATGACGATGTTGACGGTGAGAATGGCATTATGCTATGAGTGTAAATTGTCCTGTGCCACCAACTTTTGCATGATCCCTCATGGTAAACGCCATCAACCTATTTGCCGTATACTTAAACGACACATGGATCCATACAGTAGTCTTACCAGAATACTCTAATATCAATTGGTCATACGGGATGATCTTTTGGATGGCTTGTATAGCTTCATAGTGTCTTTCTCTGTTAAACCCTGGGATGATGATGTCTGCTGCTTGACCTAAATAGTGTTGTGATGTAGCAGACGACTTAGGTACATCACCAGGTCTCCTGTATCCTGAAGTTATCACCATACCTGGGTATAAGTTGATGATAGGCTCAAGGCAGTTTTCAGCAAGACCCTTAAGGTTACATACGATCTCTTGTGCAGTTAATCCTTGTTGGTTCACAGGCATCCTTGATCCACCCTTTGTTAACCCGCCAAGGCTAAAGTGTGGAGATAGTATTAGGTCTGGAGTAAACTTCTCCATAGAACTGATGATGTTACAGCTCTGTGGTAAAGGAGCAACGTTGTTTTCTGCTGCGGAAGCAGAGCCTTGAGAAGTACCAAAGTCTTTGTCGGCAGGGTCTAATGTACCATCTGAGATTTGTTTGTCTATGTACTCTGATGGATCACCTTCCTCAGGTGTTTCATAGTGTGCTGCAGCTTCTACTCCACGAGTTAACACTACTAGTTCAGAAAACGTTGGTAGTTCAGGAGTTGCTATCTCTAGTGTATCTAACCCTGTACCAGTTGCATCACCAGCTGTACCACTGTTCATGTCTACTCGTACGGCATCAACGTTAAATGTTGCTGCGGCTTTAAAGTTTTGCGCTGCAGCAGATTGTACGTTTACACTATTGCCTGATAATATGTTAATAGGATCAGTGCTAGTCTCGATATTAATGCCTTTTGCTTTTAAGTTATAGACTCCTGCAACATCAACGTCCATTTTACCAGTAACGTGCATCTTAACGTCACCAATGACCTCAACATTTAATGCATTGTTGATCTTGACATTATGGTTACCATCTATGGTGACGTCAGCAGTGCCTTTAACATATAGGTGACCGTTTCGTTCAAGCACCTCGTACTTGTCACCTACTATACGCTTGACTTCTGTACCGTTAGAGTCGATCTCTGTGTATGTACCAGACTTATGATAGATGTGTACGCGCTCTGAGTTTGGTGTATCGTCAAACTCCATGACATGGCCAGACTCGGACATGAACACATGATTATACGGGTACAATGAGTTGTATGGTACGGGAGATTGGTCCCATGTCACGTTAAATGCAGAGATGACACCTTTCTCCCTCGCTAGTTCCTTCTTACGAACTATGGTCTTCTTGATGTCTTCATGTCTTGCAAGCTTATTGGTATCTGGTTCGTTTAAGTATAGCGGGTACTTACCTTTTGGATCTTTAAATCCGAGGACCATAGCTATACCGTCGTTAGTTAATCCCGAACTAGTAGTTGATGAGTCGACTGGTGGAGTAGCGGAAGCTACTGGTGATAGTTCACCAGCAACATTTGGTATACCATCTTTTAAGAATAAGTCTTTCTGTGTAGTATCTGGATTTAGACCATTGAATGCAGTGGCTGCATCTAAGTATTTTGCAGAATTAAGATCAACCATCATTGATGAATTAGTTACAGTTTCTGGTGTAGTATTATATGCAAGAGCACATAATCCATCAAACATTGATTGACTGATAGGAGCTTTGACCGTGGATTGGATTGCTGGTGCTATATTTGTTGCTACATAGTCTTGTATCTCTGTATCTGATAATGCTGGATCGTTTCTCTTGATCTCATCGATACCAGCTTGAGATAATGTATATGATGATGCTGGATTTAACCCAGTTAATTCTTCTATTTTATCTTCAGGAGAATCATTACTTATTATGTTTCCATTTGAATCTGTGATTGATTGTTGATCGGCCGGCGCGATCATACCATCTTCTTTTAATATCATCTGATCATTATCTTGATCTATTGCACCTTGTGCTTGTGGGATACCGCCGATAGAACCTAATATGATTGGTTGTTGTTCGTCATCATCTCTAAACATGATGAGGACCCAGGTTCCTTCAACTGGACCTAATGGAGAGTGACCTATGCCTGATATACCAGCAGAAGTTATTGGCTGCATAGGATATGCCCATGGTAAGTCTTCAGTCTTTAGCTGGTTCTTATCATGGTTATGTAGACCAACGACTCTAACTTGACATCTACCAAGCTTGAGCGGGTCGTTCCTGTTCTCTACGCATCCAGTGTATAACTTCATCTTCCACCTTTATTTAGATCAACTATGAACGTGTCTTTGATCAACTCCATATGACACTCATGCTTCTCTCTATTTACAAAATGATTTATAGCTGCTATTATATAGTTACCCGAAAACATGTTATCAGCCGTATCCATGTCTTCCTTATCGGTAGGATTAAACTTATTCAAGTTCAAGTAAACCTTCTTGCCTACTGTGTAGTCTGTCCTACCTGGGACGACTATCTCCACCTTTGATATCTCTGCTTGTTGTATCAATGACATCCTTCTTTGGATCGACCTAGCATTAGTCACGTCACCAAAGTTATTAAAGTTTCCATAGTATTTTGGCATAGCAAACACCATTGAGTTTGACCTACGAATGACATTATTAGAGGCACCAGCAAACTCGTTTAGGTGTTTTTGATTACTAAACTCGGTGAGCATATCAAAGTTTTTGACCACATACTTCTTGGTAGTTAGGTCATAGTTGATCATCTTAGAAGCATACATGCCGCTCTTTGCCCTGTCTATGTAGTCAAATATGGTTGGCATGTTGATGTCTATGATACGTTGGTATTCTTTTTCTATGTTCCTGAATGACCTGCCGTCTGGAGTAAACTCCCTCATGAAAGCATCATAAGTGAAGTATTGTGTGGGCTCTGCTTGATACAACGTCTCGAGCGATACGAAGTTTAACCCGTACTTATTTTCAAAGAACAGATAAGAAGCGTTGCCGTTCCTGTTAACAGCGATCTCTGCCGTATAGTTCAATGCTTTTACAGGAGACCAAAAGTTTGATATGTACTTGACCCCGTTAGGCGTCTCTTCTATGATAGGAGTCTTAACAGTCTCCAAGCCATTGATCTTATCTGTGATTATCGATTGAGCTATGTCAGAACACTTACCTTGATAACACTTACTGACCTTCTTGTTTAAGTCAACTATGGCTTCACGTGATATGAAGTGTAGTTCATAGATAAGGTTCCTGTCACCCTTCTTGATACGATTTGACATCTTGAAGATATAGAACTGGTCGCTGATTATGTTATCCTTACCTTCGAAGGAAGGAGTATGCATCTTGATGTTGACGAACTCTTCACCTACAAACGGGAACAGGTTTGCTAAGTCTAACGAGTCTTTTAATGCCAGTACTCCAGATATGAACGGAGAGAATATGTCCTCGTACATCTCTATGGCTATGACTTGATTGGTTACGTCTTGACCAAACCCATTAGACGAGATGATCTCAATCTTGTCGATCGAGACGTCTCCCGCGAACCGTATTACTTCAGAATCTGCTGGCATTATATAAGGTCTTTAAAGTTTTTAAGGATGGTGTTTAGTAGTGAAGGTGATATTAGCTTGATCCTGCGTTTACTCTCGTTCACGTCTGACTCATACGTATAGTTAGATACAGATGTTGCTCCAGGGTATGATGAGTGTACTATGAACCCGTTGCTATCTACATAATGATGCGTATCGTACTCATTACCTGCGCCATACTTTGCAGTGATATGCTTCTCTAGTTCATATACCGGGAGAGGGAAGTCATTGATGTAGTCATACTTTTCGTTAACCAGCATGACGACCCAATGGTATAGTGGAGACCCATATACCTTCTCTGCTATGATTTCAGGTGTATCTCCGTCTCTGAAGTCATACTCATCATACAACGTTATGTTAGATAGTAGTTCTTTACGCAACCTAACGTTCTGTGTGATGTCCTTGACTAGCTTGTACTGGGTCGTACCATTGATATCATAGTCATATAAAAATGTAGGGAAGTTTTTAAAGTACATATATTATAGCCCGTCTTGTATCTTCTCTTTTGTAAGAGTTGCAAGTTCTTTAAATGTCAACGTGATGTTGATCTGTGTAGGCATACCGTTCTCGAACGTGGTGAACTGACCGTTTGGAGAGTAGTTTACTGTCATGTCAGTAAGTACGCATGATGTGTGTCTATTTACGTTTTTATTTTCTTGTGTACCATTATAATAGAATATATCAAACTCTGATGGGTATATGTATAAGAAGTTATTTGCGTCTTTAAACTCTGGATGCATGTGTAGCTTGAACTCATAGATGATGTTTAATACCTTTTCTGCTTCTATATGATCTCTTGGATAAAACTGGTAGTCAAAGTTAAAAGTCCTAAAATATACGTGCTTGAATAGTTGTTCTTTTCTTGGGTTAGGTGCTAGGCCAGTAAGCTTGCTTATGCCTGCGGTTCCTGGTAGTTTTGATAAACCTAAGCCTAAACCTGCCGCGGCTATAGAACTTAACGCGCCTTCTCCAGATACATTGCTAGCTCCTTTTTGGGCTAGGGCTTCAATGCCCGCAGCTGTACCTCCAGCTGCAGCTACACCCATAGCATAGATGTCGAGGTCTTCTTCGTCGTAGTTCATGCTGTATGTAGTACTCATGTTATTAGGAGAGTGTAAAGCGATGGCTGTCTTTAATCTTTTCTTTTGACCTGAGAAAGTGCTAGCAGCTGTTGCTACTGCACCAGCACCTAATCCTATGGCTGCAGCAGTGGTTAACGCCTCTTTTGATAAGCCTCGTGCTGCTACTCCATTCACCACTGAAGATGTTGTTAAGCTGCCGCCTAATGCTAATCCGCCAATGGCTATTCCTGCTGGGGCAGCTATAGCTCCTCCAACTCCAGTGCCAAACTTTCTTGATAAAGCTAATAGTTCACCGTTATCTCTGGGAGTATTGTCTTCTACAGTAGCTTCTATCTGGTCTTTGATTAGCTTTGAATCTACTGCAGCGTTGATATAAAACACTACGTAGTTACTTCCATATTCAGCTAAATTACCCATCAAGTCTGAAGGATAAGTGTGTTCGTTGATCCTGTATTTGTTGCTATCAAATGTTGCTTGACCACCTCTTGCAGAAAACAACTCACTACCAAAAAAGTTTTTATTTCCTGACGGAATGTTATCTTCTTTAGTTTGAGTACTTTTAGATTTAAATGGGTCACCGAAGTTTTTCCCAAATAATTTTAAATCTGGCATATTATATTCCTAAACGTTTATTGATTATTTATATGATAAATAAGGATATGTTTCATAAAAGAAGATATAAACCAATGTTCCCAGAGAAGTATGAAGGGGATCCTACTAACATCATCATGAGGTCTAGTTGGGAAACCAGGTTTGCTGCATGGTGTGATAAAAACCCATCCATCATAAAATGGTGTTCAGAAGAGACGGTCATCCCTTATAAATGCCCCACCGACAATAGGCTTCACAGGTACTTCATAGACTTTAAGATACGAGTTAAGACCAAAGAAAACCAAACAAAGACATACCTCGTAGAGGTTAAACCTGCCAAACAGACCCAGCCACCAGTGTTTCCAGGCAAGAAGACAAGACACTACTTGATGGAGTCAGTCACCTTTATCAAGAACCAAGCAAAATGGAAGGCAGCTACAGAATGGTGTAAGGATCGAGGGTATGAGTTCGTGATCATAACCGAGAATGAATTAGGCTTAAATTAGCATATAAATAATCAAATGGCTCAACAGATTAAAGACGTATTTGCTAACAATCAGTATAACTTAAAAGAAGCTGCTATCAAGTCTAAGGCATGGTTTCAACAACAAGCTTTGCTCCTTGGAAGACAGAACCTTACAGCTGCTAAAGTACTGAATTCTGATTCTGCAAGGGTTAAGAACACTATAGTTCCAGGATCGATGTATATGTTTATATATGATCCTAAGGGTAAAGATGAACTGCCATACTATGATAAGTTCCCGTTAGTGTTACCTTTTAAGAAGGTTGCTGGTGGGTTTCTTGGCTTAAACTTACACTACTTACCTTATCAGCCTAGGATGATACTATTACAAAGGCTGATGGACTTTGTGTCTGACAGGAACATGAACGAAAACACTCGTATACGATATTCATGGAGCCTAATAAACGGAGTCAGTAAATTTAAATCAGCAGAACCATGTGTTAAGCATTATTTGATTGATCATGTTAAGACAACTTTTAGGAAGATAGATGCAAACGACTGGGCTACGGCGATCATGTTACCTGTAGAGCAGTTTGTTGGTGCAAATAAGAACAGGGTCTGGAAAGACTCAATGGGATACTAATGGCAACTTTAAACGAATTCATATCACAAGTAGCTGGCGAAGGGTTGATGCGAACATCTAGGTTCGCGGTATCTTTTGCTTTACCAAGCTCTCTATCTGCAGGACTATATAGTGCAGATTTACGTAAGATACTATTATACTGTGATGCCATAAGCTTGCCTGGGTTAACATTAGAGACCACGGCAGCAAAGACTTTTGGCGAAGAGCGTCAGATGCCACACCAAAAACAATACGAGACCATAAACATGGGGTTCTATGTAGATAACTCGATGACAGTTAAAGAACTGTTTGATAAGTGGATGAATGCTATTCAAGACCCAGTAACTCGTAACTTTAATTACTATTGGACTTATGTGACAGACATAAACATTGATATATTTGATATAAAAGACAAGAGTCGTTATCAAGTAACATTATATCATGCCTATCCAAAAGCTATAAACGCTATCCAAATGGACTATGCAAATAAAGACGTGATGAAGCTATCAGTAGCTATGGAGTACAAGTATTGGAGATCTTCACCAGCAACAAACACTACAGAATCATTCTTGAGTGATACTGTAGAGGTGCCAGACACATACTTTACCAACTTTGATCAGTATCAAACAGGATATAATTCTTTTGAGAACTCTAGAAATTCATTATACTCTTCAGAAACAGCGTCTACAGGTCGCGGAACAATATTAACTTAAGGACTTAAAATGGAATACAAAAAACAAGGTGTAAGCGATAATGCTTACCAACATTTACAAGAGGCGGATACAAACGGTGACGGCTATGTGAGTAGCCAAGAACTAGCTATGTATCTTGAGTTTAAGCGTAGAGAGCTTGAAGACCAAGATGCTCAACGTGATGCTATGCGTAAGATGACATGGTTTGCACTATGGGGTATGTTATTATATCCAGTGACCATCGTTATCGCTTCATGGTTAGACGTAGACGATGCAGCAACTATCATTGGTAATATCGCTCCTACATACTTTGTAGCCATCTCAGCTTTGGTGGCAGCATTCTTTGGTGCTAATGCATACTCAGCATCTAAAAAGAATGATGCACCACAACAGATGCAGATGCCAATCCCACAAAGACCAGCTCCATCAGCTCCACCACCTCCTGCTCCACCAGCACCACCGAGTGTAGAGGATTATAGTGAGCCTGAAGTTAGTGCTGAACGTGCTACACCAAGAAGAAAGATAACTTAACATAAAGGTATATCATGAAGTCTGATGATAATTTGTCAAAGGTTTTTAACGTAGAGCCTCTCAAACCTGGGGAAACGATTAGTACTGGCGCTGAGATAGTGCCAGCTTCTACTAAGGTTGAAGAGAACGTAGATTACGACTATGATTCAGCTCGTAATAACCTACATAAGTTGTTGAATCAAGGCCAAGATGCATTGTATCATGCGTTAGAGATTGCAAAACAATCAGAACACCCAAGAGCTTTTGAAGTAGTAGGTAACTTAATGAAACAACTAGCTGACACTAACGAGCAGCTGTTAGCATTGAGTGAACGTAAGCAGAAGTTGGATTCGCCTAAGCAACAAGAAGGGCAGCCAAATAAACAAGTAACAAATAATAATGCGATTTTTGTGGGGTCAACCTCCGAATTGAGCAAGATGATCAAAGATATGAATAAAGGAGAATAGTATGGCACTACCTATGATGAAGGCACCGTTATATAATGTAACGGTGCCATCTACAAAGAGAGAGATACAGTTTAGACCGTTTTTGGTCAAAGAAGAGAAAGCATTACTCTTAGCACAGCAGTCTGAAGACCCTAAGGTAATGATCAACACATTAAAGAACGTCTTACAGTCTTGCATAGTCGGAGACGTAGACATAGATAACTTAGCTACGTTTGACTATGAATACTTATTTACACAGATCAGAGCAAAGTCTGTAGGCGAGATAGTAGAGTTAATATTCCTTTGTGATACATGCGATGACGAAAAGGCAAAGGCTAACGTTAAGTTAGATATAACAAAGTTTAAGGTAGAGTTTCCAGAAGGACATGACACTAACATCCCTTTATTTGATGATGTTGGGATCATGATGAAAAACCCGTCGCTAGATACTTTAGATAAGTTAGAGAAGATACGAGACGGAGATATAGACAGTATATTTGATGTAGTAGTTGATTGTATAGAATCAATATACAACACTGATGAGGTGTTTAATACTAAAGATCAAACAAGACAAGAAGTATTAGACTTCCTTGAAAACTTAACTCAAGAACAGTTTAAGAAGATTGAAAACTTTTTCTTAACTGTACCTAAGTTAAAGCAGACAGTAGAATATGATTGCCCAGTATGTAGCAAGCATCATGTTAAGTCTATGGAGGGCCTGGCAAGTTTTTTTTAGTTAATCTCAGTCACGAGAGCTTGTCCAACTATTATAAGATGAACTTCGCTCTCATGCAATACCACAAGTATTCGTTGACTGAGATTGAAGAGATGTTCCCATTTGAACGCGAGATCTATGTTGCTATGTTGATTAAGTATTTAGAAGAAGAAAAACAAAGACTAGAGAGTAGGTAATGGCAAAAAGCGGATTAATTTTTAAATCTGAAGCAGAGTTTCAGAAAGAGTATCAACCTGAAAGGATGGGCGAAGGAGCTCTTAAACAGGTTATCCAACAGTTACGTTCGCATAACCTATCAGCTGAAGGTGTCAAGACGAAAACGCTTGCTGCAGAACCGATTATCAAAGACTCTAAAGAAACTAAACTTAAAGAAGATTCTAATAAAAATACAGAATACTTGATAGATGAAAATAAAAGATTAAATAAAAACATAGAAAAGTTAACAAAAACTATCAGTGATACTTCTAAAGGAAAAGGTATTACTGGAGAAAAAGCTGAAAAGTTAGCAAAAGAGCAAGAGAAGGACTATCGCGGGATAGGACAACAGTTTAAAGAAAGACTTACAGGTAGAGCTGGTAATAAGTTTGATCCAAGCGGCATGGCTTGGAAGTTTGGATCAATCAGAGGTTTATTACATACTACTGGGTTGGTTAAAGCTGGAGGTGGAAGCTGGTTAGATAAAAAGCTAGACGTACGAGAAGAGCGTTTGAGAACTGCTCATGAGATGACTAAAGCAAACTCTACTATGAAAAACCTAAAGCAGTTTAAGACAGATGCTGCTGTAGAAGACTATTACGCTGAAAGAGGTAAAAAGGTACAAGAAGCTAAAGCTAACCTTCAAACAGAACAATACAAGATAGACACAGCTCAAGGATTAATGTCAGAAGAAGAGTATGCTAGGACTACTGGTGGTCGAAAGAATATAGAAGCCCGAGATAAAGCCGCACAAGCGCTAATTGATATTGATCCTACAAAACAAGGTGAGAAAAAGGGAGCAATTAAATCTGCTAAAGAAGATGTCTCACAAGATGAACTAAATGTATCGCAAGAAGAGAGTGATACATTAAAAGCATTAACAGCTTCTACAGAACCACTCAATGAACTGATAACCATCACTAAGATAGAGAATGAACGTAAGGCTAAAGCCGACTCTGACATGTTAGTTGCTTTAAACAACGTTGCTGCGTCGGCAGGTCAAGGCGGATCTTTAGGAGGACTAGCTAGTGTTGCAACCGATCTTATCGGCAGAAAAGGTGCTATTGGAGCTGCTAAAAAGGGAGCTGGATACCTATCAAAAGTAGGTGGTGCTGGTAAGCTCATGAAAGGTGTCGGCATAGGTGCAGTTGGAGCTGCAGTTGGTGAAGGTATGCAATGGGGTGGTGATAAGCTTAAAGAAGCAGGATACGAAAAGACTGGTAAAGCTGTAGGAACTGGTGGTACAGCAGTTAAGTATGCTGGTTATGGAGCTATGATCGGTTCTGTTATTCCTGGTGTTGGTACTGCTATCGGTGCGGGTATCGGTGGTGCTATAGGTTTAGGTAAAGGCATCTATGATAACTATTACAAAGGTGCTCCAAAGGCTACATCAAATAAAGAAACACACAGCTTACGCATGGATACTAGTGATCCTAACAATATAAGATACCTCGTAGATGATAAAGAGATCAGTGCTGATGAATACATGAGGTTGCAAAACATTGAAGACTTACGCGATCAAGCTAAAGCCATAACTGCAGCATCAAATAAAGCTGATCAAGTTTCAGCACGATCTGCAGATAACGCTGAAGATGAAGGCGCAGTAACTGATACACAAGCTATGAAATCGAAGTATTATAAACCAGCAAGTAAATCTCAAATTTCAAAAGACATTGCAATAGATAAAGCTAAGATGCAGATTTATGCTGATCGTCAAAAAGCGGCGGAAGTTTCAGCACGATCAGCAGATAACGCAACATCTAAGTTACCATCTAATGCAGCTCCATCAAATACTATCGTTAATGCTCCAACTAATATTAGTAAGTCATCAACAAATAATTCTATTAAAGTACCTATAAGAGATCAAGACCATTCTGTTAGGTCTTACTATAACTCTAGGTATGCTACATAAAAAAGGGACCTTTCGGTCCCTTTTCTACATCTACTCTTAGTTTTCGTTAGCGATACTTGCAAAGAAACCCATCATGTCTTCATCCTCATCATTGATCTCTGGCGCTTTAGATACTGGAGCTGGTGCCGCAGTAAATGTTGGTTCAGCTTTGGCAGTGAATGATGGTGGTGGTGCAGATGGTAATGGATCATTACTCATTGACTCTGCCGTAGGTACAGCAACTCCACCACTTAACACTGAATCTAACTTAGCTTTAAGTTCGTCATAAGACTTAAACTGTTTAGTGTTGTTAGGATCAATGAACTCAGCTAGCTTAACTTGTTGATTTACGATAGCTAAGATCGCTTCATCAGTTGGAGCCACTGGTGTTTGCTCCGCGAACACTGATTGGTCATAGTTAGGATAACCTTCGACCGTACGCATACGGATCTTGAAGTTTGCACCTTCCCATAAGTCAAACACATTCACTGGTTTTTCATCCTCAAATGTAGGTTGTGCTTTGTTCATGATCATGTCAAAGATCTTCTTACCATACTTGAACAGCACTACTTTGCCATTATTTTCTGGATGTACTGGATCTGATACGACCACAATGTTTGAGATGAATGTTAAGCGACGCTTTTGATCACGTGCGATCTCTTTATTTGCATCAGAACCTGAGTTCCAAAGTGTGGTGTTGAGTTCACCAACTGGATCTGGTTTTCCAACAGTGGTCAATGAGTTTTCAATGTACCATTTACCTGTTGGACCTTTGAAGCCATGAGAGAATACTTTAACCCATGGTAGTTCATCACCTTCGACTCTTGGTAAGAAACGAATCACTGCAGTTGCATTACCTGCTTTGTCACGCTCTAGTTTCCAAAAGCGATTGTCTTCATAGTTCTTATTGTTATCTGATTCGAATGCAGATGAGATCTTGCTGAAGTCTTGATTGCGCGAAGCGCGGAGTGTATTAATGTCCATCGTATTTTCCTTTGTATGTTAATATTGCGTAGTATAGAGTATAACTTCTACTCATCTTTATTTATCATGCCCATGTTGTTATTTTCGATAAATTCTTTAAAGATCTTATTGATCTTTTCTTTGTTCTGGATCTTGATAAATCCAGCCATCTTGTATATGATCCTCAGCTCGTTGCCTAGTAATAAGTCGATATGATCATTATTACATAGTTCTGCCACAGGTGTACCCATGGTAGATAATATCGATAGTGTCTGAGGGTGTATTCGTTTTCCAAGATATAGTTTAATTATAACAGGAAAGTCATTTAATGTACAATTAAAAAGCTCAGATAATTTGTATCCGTTCTTTTCTGCTTCTAGTGTCAGTTCATTGAGGTCATCCTCAAATACCTTTGACAGGCTTTCCTTAACCTTGATCCATTCCCTATAATGATCGTCTGCTTGCTCTAACTCGTATATGAAGTTAGGGTTATTGTAGACGAACTGTGCTACTATGAACTGTATGAGTTCTTTGTCGGCATTAAACTTACAACCAAGCTTTTCAAACAGGTGTCTATCATTACGAGCATTAAACGACTCGTACGATCCTTTAACATGGCCTTTGTTCTCAAATACATTAAACTTATCTGTTGTAAAATGGAGCTTTAAGGCAAGGTAATAACGATATGCCTTAAATCCATTCATATGTCTAGCTTACCCTTCTTTGGCAAGTAGTTAAGTTCTATCAAGTTGTTTTCTATCTTTTGCTTGAGGTTTTTATTGATCATACCTGAGATGTCCTCAGGATCTATAAAGTTTTGTTCACAGTACAATAATATTGCGTCCATATGGGATATCCGCTTTTCGGCTACGATGGATTCAATGAATAATGAAAACTCATTGGTGTTCTTAAACATCTTACCTTCCATCATAGCATACTTATATAATGATTAGTTAACTTAAGGCTATGCTTAATATTCTCATAAGCTTTGTACTGGTCGTTATATGCTTTCCAAACTGGATCTGATTTATTAGCAGAGTTCATCTGCTCAGAGAATAGTTCTAAGTACTCGTCAAAGAATATGTCTACTTCTTTTAAGTTCTTTTCTAGTTCACCTTTGACTCTTATTAGTTCTTGCTTGTTGCCTGTTTGATAACTGTGATTGATATGTTGTGCCACGTTCATTTCATTTTCCTTGATTTAAAATTATATTATATCATAATAAACATTTAATGTACACAACTAATCGATAGCTTCACCGTCTTCTACTTTTAACTTAATTCGAGTTTTCTTTGGCTTCGGCTGGTCTACGACCTCCTTATTATCTTGTTTCTTCTTCATCATTTCTACAGCAGCAAAACGTTTCTTCAAACGCGGCTTGATCTCTTCTGCATTATACCATAGCTCTATACCGTTAAGGACTTTCTTAAGTTCGTCAGGAGTTAAGAACCCTTCGTAAGCATCCTTCATGAGATTTTCACACTGCTTGACAGTAAAGTCTGTATGTGCCTTGACTGTTGGGGTGTTACCAGATGAGCCGAATGAGGCTGTATGAACCATCATGTAGGCTGTATCGTAAACGTGTACAGCATGACAGTACATAGCTATAATAGAGGCCGCAGAATGACATGCACCCATGATGAACGCTGTGACTTCTGCTTCACTTGATAGGATACCAGAAACTATGGCTGCGGCTGTATCAAGGTGACCACCCGGCGAGTTGATATAAAGATGGATCTTATCGTTTGGACCAGCATTGACTAGCACAGAGATAAGTTCTCTATACTTACTTGGTTCCTCGATCTCTGCATCTAAGAATACTTCATGCACACATGTTGTAGATGTTATCGTATTGATATGTACATTATTAATTAGTCCACTTAATAAATTAGGGACGTTTTCATTTGCCAATTTAGTCATTATTAAATCTTTCTGTAAAAAATATGATTCCCAATAACAGCTGTTACTGTTACGTTTTTCCATTCAGGTTTAACAGCTTTTGTATGAAAAAACAATGCACCTTTTGTTAAGTCGTACATCTCTCTATAGTTTAAGTACGTATGTAGAGCTATCTGTCTAGCATCTTCAAACGCTTGTTTCTCGTGTTTAGTGTATCTATATGATTGTGCTTTGATCCTTTTATAATCATCACAGTACCAACTAAACTGGCATACTTCCTCAAACTTTTGAGTCATGGTAGCACATATAGATCTTGGATAATTTCCAGAATATACGCGGTTTAGTGTGACTAGTGCTACTGCTACCTTACCTTGTTTAGGTTCGTATCCAGCTTCATAATAGATATTTTGTGCTAGACATTCTACTTGTTGTTTTTCCACCTTAGTTAATTTTTTAGGTGGTTCTATCTTTTGTCGTGTTTGTTCTGTATGTGCAATTGTAAAATTACACAGGTAACACAATGCCAAAATGACAGCAAAAGTTCTCTTCATGGGGATATTCTCCTTGCGATTCGTTACTTGATTATATTATACTCTAGTTGCTAATTAAAGTAAATTTAATTTTTTGAAAGATTGACGGATGTCAATTAACTGGCGAATGAAGCTGCTACGCTTCCCTTGAAATACTTGTGTTTTGTCATGGTCTACTCCTATTAAAATAGTTATATTAGGAACTGCGATACCTGTTAGTTCCTCAAACATAACTGAATAAGCTGTGGCCTGTAAAAAGTAATGCTGTATACTATTTATATCCTTTGGTTTTCCAGAAGTCTTAAAATCGATGATGTTCGGTATACCGTCATAATCACCTATACAGTCAACAGTGCCTGCAACTTGTAGTTTATCGGAATATAGTTTGCTCTCCAGAGCGTGTATATTATCTATCTTATCTACATACGGTATCATTGACTTCCACATCTCATGATCAGTGAGTGAAGGGTCTACAGTGTTACCTTTTAGAAACTCTTCGCATAACGTATGTATACGTGTACCTCTGCTTGATGCTTTTGTAGAGATACGTGTTGCTGCTTCATGTCCTACCCTATTACGCCATTCAGCGATATATGATTGAGTAAGCATGCCCGTCACCCTCGTTATTGATGGATACCTTTTACCGTCTGGTGTATTGTACGTTCTACCGTCTGGACCATCAACCCGTTCAAGCTTCGGGAAATCATGATATATAAAGTTCTTCAATTATTTTTTATATTTTTTCTTAAGCGTTGGCTTTTTACGATTAGGATCTTTTTTTGGTTCTGCTGGTTTTGCTGCAGCTTTATCTACCTTCTTAACAGGTTCCGTTTTCTTCACTGGTGCGGCTGGTTTTTTTGCTTGTTCTACCGCTGCAGCAACATTGATTATAGTTTGACCCGCTGCTAATATATACATCGAATAACTAATAAGAGCAAAAAAAGTAGCTATAATTATTAAATCATTTTTATAGTTCTTTAACATTTTCGTTCCTTTCAATGAAATTAAACTTTACTTCTGGATGATCTTTAATCATCTTATTAAAATTAGTTCTCCAATCTGGAGACATGTTCATACCGTCTGAACTTAAGAAGTTTCTTGTATAACTCTTACTAGCAGTGTTACTGCGTATGTCATTAGTGATAAACGCGTCTGCTCCGTATATATCTATGTCTTTGTAACCAAGCTCTACTGCCTTCAAGCATGCTATGTTTCCGCTTGATAGACCTCTACGGGTCTTTTGTATTATACCTACAACATCAAATAATGTTGCAGCTCCAACTTCTTTAACGTAATCCACTACATTTTGACTAAAGTATACTTTACAATCTATGAGTGATATATCTCTGATCAATACTTTAACAAGTTGTGGATCGAGTATCACAGTACAGTCAACCTTTGTCCAAGGGATATTGCATCCTATGCGGTATGCATATTCTTTATTGGGATCATAGGCTGACCGACTGGGACCGTTACATAGTACTGCTACCTTCATTATATATCAAGGTCTAATTAAAGTACAATGATTAAGCTGTTAAAATCTCAATGGCGTGGTTATAATGTTTGATTCGGTCTTCGAGGCCGATGTAACCACCATTAATTTTCTTAGTCATTAACTTAATATCACCTAGATCAGCTTCACGGTTTAGTTTGTTTTTATTCCAAAACCATAATGCTGAATATAATGCGGTAGGTATATCGTCTGTCACGAGGTCAGGATCATTCATCACCGTTTCTGGATCTTCAAAGAAGTCAGTTGCAAACGCTTGATAATTAGCCTTACCTGTTAATTGAATTGGACCACGTCCTCTATACTTGTAACCTTCTCCGCTTGCAGTATCTCCGTTACCCATACGGTTTGCATATATTACGTTTGCAATCATTTCAGGTTTACGATGATATGGAGCAGCATCTCTACCAGCTGAAGCAAAGTACTTACTAAACAGTTTGTTCAATGCATCAGCAGAGTAGTTTAGGTTTTCTTGAAGAGTCGTGAAGTCCGCAGATTCATGTGCACACTGAGCCACAAAAGCAGCAACGCGTTTTGCTGTAGTTACTTCAAATTGAGGTAACTGCTCAAACATTGCCTCATACCACTCGTGTACTTTCTTATTACGAGTAAGTATCTTAGCTAGTTTTTGCTCAGTAAATTCGAAATCGAAGCTCATTATTTTGCCACTAAACCTGATACTTTTGCCCATACTGCTTTTGCAAAAGATACAGCTGTGTCAACGATTAGTGTTGCTTTTTGTGGGTATTTTGCACCCAAATGAGCACCAACTAAAAATACAATAATGTTTGTTAACATGTGATTCTCCTTTGTAAGTTAACAACTGAACTTAATAATGCTATGGGGTTCAGCGGACCCATATTTTATAAGTGGTTACTAAATTTATTTAGTTGAGAACCTGCAGTCTTTTCGTGAATACGTTGTAGTACTTCTTTAAACCCTTGATCTGGTCTACGAACACCTAACCTGACTGGATCTATGAGTGCATTCATACCCAACATTGGTTCAATGTTTGGATTTTCTCTTAAGTATTCCTCTTTAGCAGATATACTCATAAACTTCTCGAACACCTCACCAGTGTCCTTGTTTCTAAAATCATACAATGGCATAATTATCTCCTGTTTTATTTATAAACTCAGGGACTGACCTTTTCTTCCATGAGAACATCCGTTGCTTTTCTCCATTGTAATAGTTACGATATGACTGTATAGAGTCCTCAGATACCTTGTATTGGTCAGGCATTGCTGGGGTCGGTTCGGTAAATGATAGATCAGGTATATTGATCGGTGGCATTGATAGTATATTTACAAGCCCATCAGCTTCGCACTTATGCACCTTACCATATCGATAGGTGTATTCGTTACATAATGCATCTAACAATTCATGTAACCACATATAGTTTGCTTTTGAATGCCGAGCCCATACTGCAGATGGATGGTTGACATGTGTTGCTTGGTATATCACATCGTTCATGTCTATTAAAAAATCTTCAGGTAGTATCCAACGTTTGACGTTTCGACCAGTCTTGGTTTTACCCATGACTTGCTTACCATCCAATATACGATGTGCAGTTGATAATAACTGACATGACTCGAGGATCATCTTGACTACATGCTTGTCAACATGCATCTCAGCTGCTTTTACTGGATCTTTATGCAGATAAAAGATGTTCATCTACGAACTCTCCTTCTAACCTTGTATGATCTACGACTTCTGTCCATAAAAAACCTTCGTCGTCAAAGTATGACACTTTAAACTTCCAATCTTGGAGTGGTTCGAACGAAACTACTTTCGCTTTATATGGCTGGTGTAACGAGTTTTGGGTTAAAATGTGCATGATTTAATAGCCACCTTTTCATCTTAAGTGCACCTGATTGTTCTAATGCATAAGCTTCTATTTCCCATGGTTGCTTACGATAGATATAACGATGTGCTTCACCTTCATACGTTAAGTATTTAATCTTAACGTTATACTTCAATTGGCCAGATATAAACTGTCTGGCATGTACTAACTCATGTGATATGGTACGACATAAGTTAGCAGTGTTCTTTGAGTTGAGCTCAATCAATAAGTCGTCATCGTACTGTTGATCGGTAGTGCCAAGCATATCCTCAGCTTTGAAGTTCTTAAACAAGAAGTCATACTTGATACCTTTGGACTTCTTAGGATATTTTTTGGATATGTCTTTGATAAGGGTCTTTTCAGCTGCAATGCATTGCTTGACGTACGTGGTTAACCTACGTGTAGATAACTCATACACAGCTGACGTACAGCTGACTGAAATAGTGTCTGACTTATAGAGTAATATATGCCTTATCATACTATACAGTATACCACATCCCCTAATAAAAGTACATGTTAACATAAGGTGTTGATTATAAAGACAATTTTAAACTCACCTGGATTCATAGTTTATCCAGCATACAGCTTACTATCTATTTATGTAAATCTATGCTCCTGTCGTCTCAGGTGCAATGAACCCTGCCTCTTCAACCACCTTACGAGTGATTTTCTTATACATCTTATGTAGCTTTTGATCCTTAATAGCTATGCATAGGTCAGCCTCAGTTGGGTGTACAGACTCTAACAATGATATGAATAAGGCTTCACGTTTGATAGGTTTTAAGTCTTTGCGTAAGAATATATAAAAGCGTCTAAGCTCCTGTGTTAAGATAGCTGGACTCATGCCAAGTGGTGCTGCATCCGCTTTGAATGGAGGTGCATCATCTGGTAGTAAGAACTTCTTATCAGGTAAGAATGAGTGTTCAAACACTATGCGTAAAGCTGTATTACCTTTATATTTGGTTGATAATAGTTTGGGATCTTTATTGATCTCATCTAATATCTCTGGTAAAAATCTAATAGCCATATTAAAAGTCCTCGATTTCGTCTAAAAGTAGACGACATTTGTTTTGAATTAAATAGTTCATTATAGAATTTTTATCACCTTTAGGTTTAGTATTCTCATAAGTATATATGATGATTTTAGCTAGTTCTTTAGGTATATGATCGAAGTTAACCAAAGTCTGATTACGCTGATAGTTCCTGCGTTCCTCGTCGTTCTTGCAAGCATCGATACCCTTTTCAAAGAATTCTGGTAAACGCTTAGCTGAGAACGGCTTTTGTCTATCGCCTGACATAAACACGTCATCTCTTGACAAGATGTTGGGTATGCCATCGCCACTATCACCTTTAACTATATGCTGGATCGTATACTCTTGTATATCTTTTTGTGATCCTTCTACATACTTACGCTGCATAGGTGACCATTGACGCACGTTCTTGTTGCGCTGTAGCTGTATGAAGTCCTTATCAGATGAGACGATCAATATCTTTTGAGGGCTGTAAAACAGCCCTTCTTGTATCAATAAATTTTCTTGGCTATAATCTACTAAAGTAGCTATGATGTCGTCAGCTTCAGCGCCTTCGTTGATAAGTACCTTGTACGGGAAATGATCAATCAGTTCTTGTCTTAACTCTGCGAGCGTATCAAAGATGAAACCCCAATCAAGGTCTGACTTATCTCTGTTCGCCTTACGATGTGCTTTATAGTGTGGGAATATTGACTTACGCCAATAGTTTCGACCATCACACGCGATGATTAGTTCACCATATTCTTTACCATACTTTTTCTTATATGACTTAATCGTGGATAATGTAGTATGCCTGATGAGGTTCTTGATCTCTTCAGGTGACTGACGCTTGATATCGTTCTGAAACGGTAATATGTTACTCAGAGCAATCTGACTATAGTCTAATATAATAATTTTAAAATGCTCCTAATAATATGGTCTCTTCATTGATACGACCATTTGGTGCAGTTGGTTTTGTAGTCAAAGCTTTTACTGCTGTGTTAAGGTTACGTTTACCAATAGATAAGTCTTTAAAGAACTTCTCAGGGTTTCTTAGTGTCCATGACCATGACTTAGCGATACTATAGTTGATGATCGTTGTACCTTTGACTGATAGTGTATCAGAGTCATCAGCCATATAAGATACAAGCTTACGATACTTAATGTTGTATACCCATAACTCTTTAGCACCAACGATATCAGCAGGGTTGATAGACTTAAGGTTTAATAGATCATGCTTAAACATATACTTAAGTTTCTTAACGATGACTGCTGGTGGTTTTGCTTTGGTGACTCTTGGCTTCTTAACAGTAACTTGGTGTTGAGCACAATCATCTACGATAGATTGGATTGCTGCTCTAAACTTCTTGAGTTCAGTCCTAGTAAGGAATGAATAGCCTTCTACAAGCTGTTCGTCTTTACCTTCAAGCGCTTCATCGATCTCGTTTACGTTAAGCTTATAGTAATCACCGATACGCTTAGCGACCATGCCTGATATATTATTGGATAAGAGGTGTGCTTTAGTATTAAAGTCCCATGTCTTATTTTTAATAAAGTTATCGATAGCATAGTCAATGTCTTCAGAGGCCGCACGAGCTGCATCTGCTACGCGCTGATCTATAGAGATGACTGGTGCTTTAGGTCTATCATCAATGACTTCGTCTGTGTTGTACTTGTGATAGATAGCTACGACCTTTTGTAACATATCATCATGATTTATAGGTGATATGAAGCCACCGTTCTCCATGATCATACATAATGAACCCATGTTGATGAGCTCATAGTCAGGCACCTTATCAGATAAGACTTTATAGATATCTTTGAACGATACGTCCTTCATTGACAGTTTACCGTCCCATTCTTTAGCATAGCCTTTGATATATTTCCTAAGTGCATTAGCTCGTGTAGAGTTTTCAGCATTAGTATTATAGTAACCAAGAGCTGCCATCAATGTTGACTTATAGTTTTCTTGTGTGACTGTAGGAGCGCCGTCGCCTTTACCTTGTGCGAGGGCTTTCTCTTTCCATTCTTTGGTTGGTTTTTTAGTTTTCATGATGACAGTATACCATAGTTATGGATTAATGTACAATTATTCTTGGTTTGTAACTGTGGTATAGATGGTCTCGAACTCATCGTTCAATGCGACCTCTTCGTTGAAGTTTTGTCTATGATATGTATTAGCTAACTTTGCTAATGTCTTTTTAGGGATCTTGAACTCGTCATATAGATTCTTAAGAACTTCCTTAACGAAATCCTTCTCAGCCTCAACACGAGTCATAGAGTCACTAATCTCGTTTAAAGCACCTTTGATTTTCTTTTTATCTTCTTCTAATAATTGCATTATATACCTTTCACTGTTTTAATTGAGTCCCAACGGAATGATCTCCATTCCTGCTTATCTAAATCAAACACACGTAGTGCGTCATCACTAAATTTTGTATTCTCTGTCTTTGGCTTTTTGTCTTCAGGTATTAATGACTCTGCTAAAGTACAAAGCATGTTGCGATTACTGCCATCCTTTTTAGTAAAGGATACTGTGATGCTTTTATCTTTGATTGAATTTAAGATTAACTGACGAACATTCATATCTTGCATAATAACTCCATTATAATATAAAGATGATTTAATGTAAAATAATTTGGTGGGCCCACATGGACTCGAACCATGGACCAAAGGATTATGAGTCCTCTGCTCTAACCAACTGAGCTATAGGCCCTTTTTAAAGTACACTAGGTCAAATAGAGGTACCTTAGTTTAACCCCTCTAATGTACTTTAAAAAGACTCTCGGAACTACCAGTGCACTAGTAGCTGACCCATCGGAAGCAGTGCTATGCAGTGTCCGCATATATTTTATTGATTGGCTGAGAGTCTTATTCGTCGTAGCCAGGACCATTGAAGTGGGGATCAGCCATAGCGTTTAATAACTGGCGTTCGTCTTCTATGAGGTCATCATAGTCGATTGGCTCTGGTACCGTATACATACGACCCCTTTTAATGTCCTTGACACTAACTACTGTATTTTTATTTTCCATAATATAATTCTACCAAATAAATGAATTAATGTACATGCTTACCACCAACTATCGTAAAATACTTCTTCACCGTTGGCCAAAGCTTCACGAGCCTTAGTGATGAACTCTAAGTCCTTTAATTTGTCTTCGTCACTAAACCTTGAGTCATGACCAAAAAAGAAGCCTTCTGTTTCTGGTAAAGTTTCACCTACAACCTGTGACTCGATATAGTCAAGATCAGCTTCAGTAAGTTGTAACTCAACACAGTTAAACTGAACATCGCTAATGTCCTCACCAGCTAACTCAGCCTTATCACGCCATATCTCTTCCATGAGACCATGAAGCGCGTTGTGTTTACGCCAGTATTGGATCTCTGTTGTTTCTTCGGCACCCTTCGCGCGGGTGTATGCTGTCATATCTAATCCCATTATATAATCTCCTTGATAAATCTTGCTTTAAGTAAACTGTCAATGATACCGTTATCGTTATCTTGCGCTGTTAACATCCAGCCTTCCAAAGTATTACCAGAGAAGGCAAACTGAGGGTTAACAATACACTTATAATAGTGCCCATTCACTTTGAAGGTCATTAAGCAGCCTTTCTTGATGGATCCATAACATCAAACATGATTGCCTTAGCACAGTTGATGTACTGACGAGCTTGATTAGCTGTCTTAGGACTTACCCAACCTTCATCATTGAATTCTGGATCCATGATTTGTTGAGCGTCGCTTAATAAGCCAGCTGCAAACATCATCTCAGTACCTGGAAAAGCTTGTTGTTTTACCATTAGATTTAATTGAGCTTTTGTCATGCCATAAGCTTGAATTTCCCAAGCTAATTGTTCTGTATTTGTCTTCATAGTTTTCTCTCCGTTATTAATTAGTATAGAACCATTATACAGAAAAGGCTAATTAATGTACATAGTCTGGACTAAAATAAATTATCTATATAAATCAATAACTTATAAACCTATGATTTTATTAGTAATTTTCAGCTAAGAATTCAGCTTCGGGGATGCGTGTATGAGTGTTCTGGGAGCCTAAAACCACGACTGATCTCTGGCCCTTATCTGTGGACATAAGCATCGCCAGGCAGCCTCCGGCAGGCCTTGTATAGCCTGTCTTGGAGATCAGTATGTCCTGACGTTTACCTATGAGAGGGTTAGTGTTCTTAAAGACCCAGAAACGCTTCTTGGTCTTAATCTTGATCTTTGCCTGTTGAGATGCGTTGACTAATTCTGGATATTTTGCAGCTTCCTGGACTAACTGTGTTAGCTCCATGGCTGTGGATTTGTTACGTCTATCAAGACCAGTAGCATCATAGACGATGGTGTTGAGTAGGTTAAGCTTAAATAACAAGTGATTCATGTCAGCTATACACCTGTCATATCCACCTACATATAACTGACATAATAAGTCTGCAGTTTGGTTATTTGACTTTACTATGGCCATGTCTATCAGCTGATGGCGTGTTATCATACCAAAAGCTTTAGTCTTGACTGGAGCTTCTATGTTCTCTCCGCTGTTTAATATGGTCATCGCTGTGACTAGTTTTGTGATAGATGCTATTGACCTGACTTCTGCAATATTTTGCCCCGCGATCACCTTTCCATCTTCATCTGTCACCACCCATGAGTTAGCAGTTATGTCTTGAGCATAGCAGTTGAATGCTAATAAAAGTAAAATTAAGAACTTCATTACTTGCTTGTGGCTCGATATACACCGTCCCACTCAGCAGGGAGACCTTCGTCCATTCGTTCTATCATCTTGTGATAGTAGTCTTTGATAGTAACGTTCTTATCATCGATGAGTTCTTGTGCCCATTCTGTAGCACGTTTCCAATTACCGCGATAGTATTCTTTTAGATACTCTTCATGTTTATGTTTAATAGTCTCGCCTATCGTGTATACCTTAACTCCTTCGGTCTTGCCCTTAACAGCGATCGTATCCATCTCTACGACTGAATAAACTTCTTTAGCATACTCTGCGGTCTTTGTACCTAATACGATACGTACACCATAGTTCTTTGATTGTCCTTCTAAACGGGAAGCAAGATTGACCGCATCACCAAGACAAGTGTAATCAAAACGCTGGCTGCTACCCATATTCCCAACAACCACGTCGCCGCTGTTAATACCAAGTCCCATACCGAACGCTGGTATATTTTCTTTAGCGATCTCTTCATTGAATTTATCCAAATCATTTAACATCTCCAATCCAGTCTTAACTGCATTTAATGCATGATCCTTATCATCTAAAGGAGCATTCCAAAAAGCCATCTGAGCATCACCTATATACTTATCAAGTGTACCATTATTTTCAATGATCTTTGCTGTCATGGCTGTCATGTATCTGTTCATGATCTTAGTCAGACCTTGAACGTCTTTACCATAATGTTCTGAGATAGTCGTGAAGCCACGAACGTCTGTAAACATGATTGATAATTCTCTAGTCTCACCACCAAGCTTCAATAGCTCTGGGTTCTTTTGTAACTTTTCAACCATTGCTGGCGATAAGTATGTACCAAATTGTTTCTTGATCTGTAGCTTTTGGTTTAATTCAGAAATGAACTTAACGGTGTATGCATGACCATAGACAACAGACAAGCTAATAATAGGATAAATGCCGTCCAACAGAATACCTTGATGGGCGAACACGTAGCGAGAAGCGTAATATATAGAACCAATAATACTAATGATAGGAAGAATAGCATATTTCCACCTCGTTAAAAAGATTATGATGATTGATAATACAACTATAGCAAGCATCTCAGCACCATCTGCCCAATCAGGACGAGATATGTTGGCGCCAGATGTTAGTGTATCTAAAACTGAAGCTTGTACATAATGAGGATAGACGGCTCCTCGTGGGGTTGCAACGGGATTGTTAAGTCCGCGTGCCGATAACCCAACGATGACGATACCTCCATCGAATGACTTGGGTAATCCCACAAGACTGTGTTCAATCGGCGTGGAACTCCAATCGACCCATATTCTACCCATTGGGTCTGTGACGACCTTGGCGAAGCTAGGTATTCTGACAGCTTCAATCCCGTTTGCGTTTGACTTGACTTGGAAACTTGGGTCTCCAACTGCAACACGCATTGTTTCAAGACTGATACTTGGGTACAATTGGCCATCACTTGCGACGACCATAGGGATACGACGAACAACACCATCAATTTCAGGTAATACATTTACGACTCCTATTCCAGCAGCTTTGCTGTTAAATGATGATATATTGGCTTGAATGCCCGGATAGTTTACTGCATGATCAGAAGCTTTGCCTCCGATTTCTGATACTCCCGGTCTAAATGCACCAGGTTTTTGTTTGTCTGATGTTGCGACTTGTGGTAATACTACAGGATGCCTAGTAAGGGTATCAGCCAGTCCAGCATCTTTTCCAAACCTATCACTATCAGGCATAAACAGATTAAAGACAACAAGACCAGCCCCACGGCTGTAAAGATCTTCGATGATATTTGCATATTGGGTCCTTGGAAATGGAAATTGCCCAAGGTGTTCTATAGACTTATCATCTATGTTTACGACATGGACTTGTTTTGATTGTACTACAGGTTTACTTGTGATCAGCGTGTCAAAGTATCTAAGACGAACTGACTCTACAAATGATGGATCTGATACTCTAATGCCTACTAAAACTAATAGGGTGACTAGTGCAAACCATGGGCTAAGTAATTTTTTCATATGTTTATTTATTCGTATGTTACTGTATCGCTATCACCTAGTCTCCATTTAGGATTAGTCTCTACCACATACTTCTTGGTGCAGACTTTAAAATCAGGGAATAACATCTCTTTTGGATTACTTGCTGCATCAAAGAATATACACCTGTTATTCGGCTGAGCAGCATACTGTCCATTGTTTAGTTGTATAAAGTTAAAACTCTTATGATCTTCTGGAACTTCACTGTAACTCGTATCTAGTATGTTTAAGTCTGGAGCTGAATTATCTACCGTAAACATATAGTCACCATGATGAAACTGTTTATCTTTAGCATACACCTTACAGCTTAAGTTCCTTAAGAATGCTTTTTGTATGACTGCTATGTCATAACTAAAACAATCCCATATCTGTAAAGTGTCTAGTGATAAGAACTTTTCAGGTTCTAGATCAGTCGTTCTACTTACATAAGCATGCAACGGCAACTTATCATATAAAGCTCCGTATCTTGGGAAGTATGACTCTATCCTAAATGCTTGACTACGAAGGCTCTTGATACTAACCCATATACATGACTCATATTCGCCATGACCAGATTTAAAATCATATAAGAACTCCTTACGAACATAGCAATGTACTGGAGGCAAGTTAGCTACAAGGAAACTCATATTGACATTATACTCCTATAGTTAATTAAAGTAAAATTATTTAACAGCTTTGATAAATATATCAAAACAATTTTTCCAAGTCCATGTTTTAATAGATAATTCTTGTACTTTAACGTTATCTAATGACTTACATTTTTCTATAGCAGACTGTAACCCATTGCCATACATGCTTAGATATCCTGTAACACCATATTCAATGATATCTTGTGGACCAGTTACCCTATATGCTGCTACAGGTAATCCATTACATAAAGCTTCTATGATAACTATACCAAAAGTATCAGTTAGACTTGGGAAAACAAATATGTCGTTCTCTACATATATTTGCTTTAATTCATCTCCAAATTTATAACCAGTAAAGTTAACCTTTCTGTATTTGCGGATCAGCTGAGGTAAAATAGGCCCGTCTCCGACTACAGTGATATCATACATATTTTGTAAATTACATAAGTCTTCTAAGTTCTTTTCTTTGCTTACCCGACCTACATACAAAATCTTTGGAGGCATATTCTTTGTTTTGTCTTTACGCTTTTCTATGAGATCTTTTGATACGCCTCTAGTCCATATAACTAGATTTACAAACCCCTTAGATTGCAATTCTATGCTCATCGATTCACTCGGTACTAACACAGCTTTTGAATACTTGTGAAACCATTTAAGATACCTATATGTGATAGATGTAGGTATCCATAATAATTTTTTTAAGAATTCTGGAAACTTAGTATGATACGCTGTAGTGTATGGTATCTTGTTTGCGTCACAGTAGAACTTTGCAAATAGTCCTAGCGGTCCCTCTGTCGCGATGTGAATACGATCCGCACCCATCTTCTTAATCTTACTGATAAAGAACGAAGGAAGGGAAAGTTTGACCTCAGGATAAAAAGGACAGCTAATATGACGGAACTTCCCGGGATCAAGATAAACAATACTATGACCAGCAGAAACAGCATGATCCTCAATATTTTTGTATGTAGTGACAACGCCATTGACTTGATCTCTTAAATTGTCTGTTACTATTAATATCTTCATATGATCTCATTCCAATAAATTATTTCCCATTTACCATCTTCATGTTCTACAAGAGCTGAGCATGATTCTACCCAGTCACCATCATTCATGTAGATTATTCCATTGATTGTCTTAATCTGTGGAGTATGGATATGGCCGCAAATAACTCCATCAAAGTTTTTTCGTTCACAGTATCCTGCAAGGTTTTCTTCGAATTTGAATACAAAATCTATCGCTTTCTTTACTTGATGTTTAAGAAACTTACTTAATGACCAATAACCAAACCCTAACCTATGTCTTATGTAGTTAAATTTAGTATTGATCCATAATACACAATCATAAGCTGTATCGCCAAGAAACCCAATCCATTTACCAACTCTTGTAATACCATCAAACATGTCACCATGTGTTACTAAGAATAGGTTTCCATCAGTGTCTCTATACTCTGCTTGGTTACATATAGTAATAGAACCTAAAGCAAACTGATTGACGAATGGTCTAAGGAACTCATCATGGTTGCCAGTCACATATGTAACCTTAGTTCCACGTTTAGCATAACCTAGTATCCTACGGATAACATTAGTATGGCTTTGCTTCCATTTCCATTTGTTCTGCTGTATCTTCCATCCATCTATGATGTCTCCTACTAAGAACAGATTATCACATTCATGGTGTTTAAGGAAATTATTAAGTAGATCAGCCTTAGCATCCTTAGAACCAAGATGAGTGTCAGAGATGCAAATAGTCTTATACTTTTTCATTTGTTATTTATCTATGGTTGTGTGATGCTTGTTGAGCAACCTGCAGCAGTAACACAACTTTGTTGGATACTGTAAACTTGATTAGTTGATCCTGACTGATTAAGGTTTAATGTAGCTGCTCCACCAGAATTTGTTAAGTCTATGGTTGCTGCATGATTACCTGAACCAGACTGAAGTATGGTCGTGTTATGACCAGGACCAGTTAGTTTAAGGTCTAAGTAGTGTTGACCAGAATCTTGCTGAGTAGTCGACACAGTGTTATTATTACCAGTTACGCTTTGAAATAAAGTCTTGCTACCAGATCCAGTTTGTAAGTTTAATATACTGTTATTGCTTCCAGCCACAGTCGAATGATTAAAATGACCAGATCCTGAAGTCGTCCCATCCACTTGTCTTGTAGTGATATTGTTTGAGCTACCGTTTAGGTTAAAGTATAAGTAATGATTATTACTATCAGCCAAAGGCGTAGTGCCATCAGAGTTCTTTCCTTGTTTCAAGTTAAAAGTATTATTATCTCCCGTAGAATATAGTTCTATCCTAGCTTTACCCGTAACTGTAGCTCCTTGACTAATATCAAAGGTGTTGTTATTTCCAGACTGTTCAACGTATATCTCGTTACCATGTTGTCCTTGTCTGATAGTATTTGCATTGTTCTTTGTAGTCGTTTGTGCTGGTGTTATTCCAGAACTGTAAGATGGGCCTGGAGCTGGAGGAGGTGGAGCAGAGCTACCAGCATTTGGTGTTACTGGTGTAAACGTTTGTCCATTGAGTGTAGTAGTTCCTTGCATGACGTCTATGAATAAGATAGGACTCAATGCAGTGTCACCTAAGTTAAACGATGCAAAGCCTAAAGTATAACTACCATTTTCTGGAACAGTAAACTGAGCTACTTGCCATCCTGTAGCTCCATAACTGCCTGTAGCATAGTTACCGGTTCCAGGATTTGTAAAACCTAACAATGCATATCTTTGTGCAAGGTTGTTTAGTGTTGGCATGATATTAGCATTACTAGTGTGTGTTAGTGTCATGATACTACCGTCATTATATGGTGTGTAGTCTGTACTCAAGTATTGCCAAGCAATCGTGTATGTTACACCAGTTTGTAACGTAAAAGTTTTTTTCATCCAGCTAGAATTAGTTGGAGTAGGGTTTCCACCTCCACCGTTTTGTGATTGATATGTCAGGTATTGTTTAATAGCAGTATTTTCAGTGCCAGTCAACCCTAAGCTGCTGATAGCACTATCAAAAGTAACAGTGTTTGAAGATCCAGCTTGTATACTAGCCATATAAGATCCATATGGGTTTATGTTCCACGTCTTACCTCCACCTGGACTATAGTTTGTAACTCCTGTGGTAAGAGCTACACCCACTCCTGTAGAACTCCATGTACTCTTCGTAGCGGCTAATGTTCCAGAAACTGTCCACCCGTCTATGCTATTATTTTCAAAGCCTATACCTAAAGTTTCAGCTTTTGCACCTAAGCAAAATAACAATAGACTAATTTTGAGTAGCGTTAATAACCGTGTTACCACCATTGTTAATCCTATTCTTGATCTCTACTGGTCCTTGAGTTTGTGTTATGGTTGTATTTTGATTTTTTGGAGTCGTGATGCATTGTACATCTCCGTTACCTTCACGACATAATGTGACTTGTAGATCATCGACTTCAACTAATACACCAGAAGTTGGTATATAATCTGGTAATAATCCAGACTTAGTCTTACCTAATAGATCTAATTGAGCTGCTAATTGTGCATTGATGATGTCTAGTATGTTTGCTAATAAATCATTATCTAAGAAGTTTCGATCTAGCTTGCTCTTATATGTCTCAGCTGCCTGTTTTTCTAACACGTTTATGAGTTTGTTCTCCGCTAAGAAGTCTACATCTAGTGCACCTTTTACTTCAGATCTCTTCTTAGATTTATCTTCATCAGACTCTCTAAGCTCTTTTGGTGGACTTAATATGAGTATGTTACTTATTTGAGTTTCATCTAAGTTTAAAGTAACTGGTTTAAACGGCTTACTATCTCTGTTATCAACCCTCGTGGCTTGAAACGGTTGATCTAATACAACTTTGCCTTCGTCTGTAAGTACTTCGATTTTACCAGTCTTACAATCAAGTATGACGTCTTTATAATCTTTAGGACAACTTGGTAATAAGATTATGGTGCTCCTACCTAACTCGTCTACTGTAGCAGTAAAGTCTGTACCTCTGACTGCGATAGTAGCGCTTGGTGTATTGATCTTAACGTTGTCTGGGTTATTATGTGCGACTGCACCTGATGCATAACGTACTGTGCCTAAAGCGACCTTCATTGCAAGCTTACCACCCTTCTTGCTATTAGGGTCATACACAAAGTCATCGATGACTAGCTTACTGTTTTCACTTACTTGTACTCTTGTGTCGTCAGCAAAAGTTATACCTGTTTTGCCTTGAGCCGTCTTGACGACGTCGTTCATCTCTACACCTATACCTTTATTTCCGGTAAGACTAGAGCCTTTACGTTGGATGTTTGCGGGGGTGTTTTGAAGTTCAGTTATACTACCCACGGCCGCAAGTGTTAGTTGCGGCCAGAGCAATATGATACATATTAATTTCCAGTAGTAATGTTCCATGTATTACCGCTTCCAGAACTCAATACATTAACTGTTGTGTCAATAGTTCCAGATTGAGTAACACCAAACGTGTTACTAGATCCAGTTAGGTTTAGTGTAAATTCATGACCATTAATACCAGCAGTACCAGTTTGCGATAGTGTCACACCATTACTTGCGCCAACAGTAGTTACGTTAACTTGACCTTTGTTGCTGCTAAGAGTACCAGTAAATGTATTACTTGCACCACCAGTCATACTAATATTACTTACTGTCTCGTTTGCATTAATAGTAGCAGTGATACTGTTAGAAGCTCCACCTGATGTAACAGCAGTAAAGTCATTCTTACTACCTAATACGTTCAAGTTAATGCTTGCACTGTTACCAGTTTGACGCACATCTATGAAGTTACTTCCACTTGTACCTGAACCAGCATTGTTACTGTTGATGGTTGCTGTACCATTATTACCAGTTACATAGTATGTTAAGTCGATACCATACGCACGACCAACTGCTGTACTTACGTTTAAACCTAAGTTTAATGTGTTAGTACTACCAATTTGTTGGATATCGATTACACTGTTGTTACCATACATCTTTGCTGGTGTTGTGTTACCTGTACCAACTCCTTGTATGCCACGTATGACGTTACCTGCACCAGTTTGTATCACATCGATGGTGCTGTTATCACCACTTTGATCAATGTAGATACTATTGTCTGCAGCCCATGCATTGAAACTTAATAATAAAATCATGATAAAAAGTTTTAATGATTTTATCATCATCTTTCCTTATTGTGGTTGCAAGGGTTCATAGGAGAATTCCCAGATACCTTTCTTGCTACCTTCTTTTATTAACTCTACTACTGCACTCTCTATAGCAGCTTTTACTGCTTGAGTTCCAGGCTCATTTATGGTTAACCCACTTTCTATCTCAAATGCCTGTGTTCCATCTTTAATAAACTTTAATACTGCCATGCTATCACTAGCGCTGTAAATAGTTTTCTGTATATTTACAGCAGCTAAAACTTTACCAGAGTTTACACTAATAACTCTAAGACTTACTGTTACTATGTCTTCGCTGTATTGTGTCTGTGGTCCAATGCCTAACATACGTGCAGCACTACCACCACTCTTAACGCTTGTATCATATCCAGTTATACCACCTTCTACGATGACACCTGCATAAAGCATTGGACCTAACGGTTTAGCTTTAGGACCATCATACGCCTCACGCATCTGACGAATTAGTTGTCTCTCTTTAGTCAAGCTATCGATACCTACCCTTTCGACGACTTCAAACCAAACACCTTTACCTACATCTTGTAAAGCCTTTATTAAGAAAGCCTCGGCTCCTTGTGTTACCGCTGAACTAAGGTTTGCAAAATTAGCAGCAGGTCTTCTTTGACCAGTCTTATCAATAAACGTATATACAGCTACGATAATCGGTCTACCAGCAGGTGGAGGTATAGTATCAAACTCTTTTTGCATGATACTCTTCACCTCTACAGGCTTTTCTGGTGTAGTGACTACGCGAGTAGTTGCACAACCAGCTAAAAACATCAGCGATAATAAAATTAGTAGTTTATACATTTTAGAATTGCCACTGTCCTAGTGGTATAACAACAGTCGTTGTGCTGCCTAGATAGTCAGTCACGTTCATTGTGATCTCAGTACCAGTCCTGTTCCAATTTATGATGTTACCTTCGAAATTTAATGTACCACTTGTTGCACCACCATCTGCAAACATCTCTGTTGCTAGGTTTTGACTAATCTGTGCATATATACGGCTTTCAAGGTTGTTAAGGAACTTAGCTACATTAGTGTTGTTAGCATCGTTTTTTGCTTTATCTAATGCAGCTTGGATCTCTTTCTTGATATTATCTTTTCGTGTTCGTTCTTGATTTTCAATAGTCAATATGTGGCTACTGTATCCATTTCCATTAAAGGATGGATTCTTGAACGTATAATCAGGGAGTGGTTGGGCCTGAGCGACACAACCTATCAGTAAAATACTAAGACTTAGTATCCTTATCGTGAACTTCATTTTCTTCCCTCTCTCTTAAAGACAAAATGACATTCACTTTTTGGTTGAGCCTGATCAAGTCATTATCCAACATGCGGATACGATCGATCAGTTCAATTAAAACTTTATTTGATTCACCTATTACAGGGTCTATCTCTTCAGTTACCCATTTCCATATATAGTAGACGAAGTATCCTAATCCGCCTGCTGCAACGATGGGAAACCCATACTTGCTTATTAAGTCAGCTATATCTTCCACTAGTCTCTCCTAGCGTCTGACTGTTCGGCCCTCGCGATCCTATCTAGATCTGGTGGTATACCTAATGCATGAGACACCTTAGTATCTATGCGAATAACGTCGTGATTCATTGCTGCTACCCGTCTATCCAAAGCTTTAATGATGTTAGACATACCCTTTACTGAGCCTGTCACCCCATCAAGGATAAATTTAACGGTAAGAAACACAAAATATCCAGCAGCACATGCTCCGGCTATTGGGAATCCTACATCAGCAATTAGTTTAAAAATATCGCCCATGTACTATTTATAATAGTTTAGGGTCCGTATTTTTTATTTAATCTTTCTAATGAATTCAAAGGCTTATGATTAAGTTCGTCAACTTCTTGCTCAATGGTCTTTGAAGGGGAGACATACTCATCTGGATCATAATGTGTTCCATCATTCCATTCTGCTTCCTCTGGTAGAGGTACAGGATCAGGTTCAAGCCACTTACGTTTACGGGGTTTTCTTTTTGGTTTCTTTAAATCAATAGGATAATTCAGCCAAGGTGATAGATCCTCAGGAAGTTCTTCCGGCTCTACTTCAGGTTGTCTTTTTTTTAAAGACCAGTTTACTGCCACTAGCATAAGAACTGCAAGCGGATCAAACACCAAGACGATCATGATGATGACCCAACGGACAGCTTTTTCCAGCATGTTCTGGTCTAAGGTATCTCCATAGATTAAAGCTGCGATATACTTAACCGGACCAACTTCAGCCTCGACCTTACGAGCTTGAGATGCGACAGGAGCTCGCTCAGCTTGTAGTTTAACTATAGATGCCTGAGCTACAGTGATCTCGTTCTGTAGTTTCTTACGTTCAGATGATTGAGCTCTACGGATCTGTACTGCACGTTCTGTTCCTTTATCGTCTGTAGTACGAGCAAGCTTCTCGTCTACCTGAGCGTCCATTTGTTTTAATGCTTTACGAGCTGCTTCAATGTTCTCTCTTTCAGTCTTGATCTTGTCATCAAAGATCTGGACCTGAGCTGTAATATCTCCAGCTGGAACTGCTTGGTCTAAGTGTGCCTTTGATAAGAAGCCAAAGATACCCATAGATGTTAACATCATGAGGATAACGATAGCAGAAGTAAAGTATGCTTTGAATGAGAATGGGACTTCATCCCAGTTCTGGTATAACCATGACGCGACGACCAACTTAGATACTTCTAAGATGCCTCCCATGATGATGATAGGCACCACAGCTGCAGCGAATATGGCAGCTAGTCCAGCGATCGAGTAAAATGCTGCGATTGCGCTTAATGAAAGCGCTGAGATTAACATTACTGTATTCATACTTTGCAGACACACTTGGCTGCTTTTACTTGTTTATTTTGAAGATCAGCGATAGCTGCTTTAATAGCATCTTCAGCTAAAACTGAACAGTGAATTTTTACAGGAGGTAAAGCTAATTCTTCCGCAATATCTGAATTCTTGATTGCAATTGCCTCGTCAAGTGTTTTGCCCTTGAGCCATTCTGTAACAAGACTAGAACTGGCAATAGCAGAACCGCAACCATAAGTTTTAAACTTTGCATCTTCGATAACACCATCTTCTCCTACTTGAATTTGTAATTTCATGACGTCACCGCAAGCAGGTGCACCCACCATCCCTGTTCCTACATTTGGATCTGCTTTATCAAGGCTTCCTACATTTCTCGGGTTTTCATAGTGATCTAAAACTTTATCTGAATAAGCCATATTATGCTGAGAATGATGAACCGCATCCACATTTACTTGTAGCATTTGGGTTCTTTATCTCAAATTGTTCTCCCATTAAAGATGTTTTATAACCTATCTCTGCACCTGTTAAATACTGCATGCTCATGGCGTCTACTAATAGTTTAATACCATATTGTTCTATGACAAAGTCGTCTTCATTTTGACATTCATCAAACGTGAACCCGTATTGAAATCCGGAGCACCCGCCTCCAGACACGAATATGCGTAGCAATAAATCTTTGTTTTCCTCGTCAGCTAAGAGAGTTTTAATCTTATTAGCAGCTGATTCGTCTATCGTTATTTGATCCATATATATTATTTATGTTATAAGTTTATAACCATCTATCGTTTTTTAATGTCCAATCAACGACTTCTTTGATACGTTCTTTAAGCGATATCTTAGGTTCCCACCCAAGTTCTCTTAATAAACCACCATCTAAAGCATATCGTAAGTCATGACCGGGTCTTGCACTATGAAAGTCCGATAACTCATAGATAAGTTTTTTGCCTTGTGCATCAGATATAATTTGTGCTAATTGTAGATTATTTATTTCTTCTTTACCTACAACATTGAATTTAGAACCATTGTATTGATCTTTTAGATTTAATATGAATATTAAAGCTTCTGCAACATCTAAAGCATGTATATAACATCTGCTACCAGGAATAGTTTTAGTTGGATCTGAGTGGATGATGATTTTTTCACCATCTCTTACACGTTTGATACAAACCGGAATATATTTCTCAGGATGTTGTCTCTCCCCAAATACGTTCATGGTATGAGTAATATAAAGAGGCATCTTGTATGTATTAGCGAATGCAACGGCAAGCTCTTCACCGCCAGCTTTTGAAGCTGAGTATGGATTAGAACTATTATATCTGTCATATTCTTTATAATTTATACCATTTGGAGCAGGACCAAACACTTCATCTGTTGAGAAGTAAATGAACCGCTCTAAATTTGGTAATGTTCTTGCATAGTTTAATATGTTACATGTACCAACAACATTGTCCATAACAAACTCCATAGGGAATTCAATTGATCGATCCACATGGGAACCTGCAGCAAGATGTAAAATGATATCTATATCACCTATTGATTTGATTATTTGTGAATTTAATTCAGCTTTAAGATCATGAAACACAGTTTTAACTCTTCCGTCGTTTGGAACAACTTCAGCTAATCTATTTAAATTTCCAGAAAAATCTAATCGATCTAATGTTACTACATTCCAATCAGTAGTATTTAAAATGTGGTTAATTACATGATGTGCGATGAAACCAGCTCCGCCTGTGATCAATACTCTCTTCATAACTATTTTCTTTTTAATTTAGCACGAGTTTCAATTATTAGTGCTTCTTGGATACGGATCTTGTTATTAAGTTCATTGATCTGTGCATTAAGACTGTCTATCTTAACGTTTAATTTATGATCTTCCTCTTGAACATTATCGTATCTACTATTGGCAAAATTTATTTTTTTATCAAATTCAACTAAGATATTTTCATAGTGCTTTGTTTGGATATATGATGCATACGCAAAATAACTTGCCACTACAGCTATCAGTGTTATCAATAAAAATGCTAATCTAATCTTCATACTTTATATGACTCCTATGTACTCTACAATTTATGATCCCATTATACCACATATCAGGGTGCTCTAATACTTCATTCTGCATTTGGTACTTGGCCTCAAAATATGAGGCCGTTCCCTTAGACAAACAAAACATGAGTATTTCCCGTTTGAACTTATCTTCACCCAATGCTTTGACATCGTCTTGTATTTCTTTACTTGAAGACCAATAGGTCTTCCAATCTGAATTTATCTTGCTACGAATCTTTTTCTTTTTCTTTGTACCATTCTTAAGCGTAACGGTCTTCACTGATGTCTTACTAAACTTTGATAACTTCTTACCGATGTATGCTTTACCAGTAACTAAGTTAGTTATGATGTAAACGAATCCTGTATACTTCTCATCGATCTCTTCTACTGGTTCGCCCTTGTAGGTCCATGTCATTCTTCGTAGTCGTCTTCTTCGTCAAATATCTCTGCACCACATACAGGACAAAATACTATGTCCTCTACCGTGACATCATTAGTCTTTACGGTAATCTTACCATGACTCTCACAGTTAGTGCATTCAAATAATTTTGTTGCCATTATTGGGCTCCACCCCATACATCCTGCCAAGAACCTTTCAATGCACCTTTGGCATAGTCTGTAACGCGGTTCTCAAAGAAGTTACCATGAACTGGAGCATTGATCATCTCCTCTACCCATGGTAATGGGTTCTTTTTAACTTTAAAGATACCTTTTAATCCTAATGAGATTAAACGTCTGTCAGCGATGTAACGGATGTATTGTTTAACGTCTGCTGGTTCAAGTTCTCTCATGTGTGTACCAGAGAATGATAGGTCGATGAACTTATCTTCGAGTTCAACCATCTTCTCTGCTATAGTATATATACGACTCTTAAGATCATCATTCCAGATCTCGTTGTTCTCTTTGATAAACGTCTTGAATAGTTTAATCATATTCTCAGCATGCATGGTCTCGTCTACGATTGACCATGTAACGATCTGACCCATACCTTTCATAAGTCCATGTCTTGGAAAATTAAGAAGCATAATGAAAGAACTAAATAACTGCATACCCTCCGTGAAAGCAGAGAATACTGCGATGTGAGTGGCAGTGCTATCAAGATCGCCATTTCGACTAGATAGGTCAGTAACGTAATCGTGTTTATCTTTCATCTCTTGGTATTCCAAGAATTCATTGTACGTAGATTCAGGCATACCTAATGTCTCAATCAAATGAGAGTATGCTGCGATGTGTAATGCTTCACGAGCAGCAAACCCCATAAGCATCATTCTAATCTCTGGTTGAGGGAAGTATGGTAAGTAGTTCTTTACATATCCACCAGCAACGTCGATGTCTCCTTGTGTAAAGAACCTAAATATGTTTGTAAGGAAGTGTTTCTCTTCAGCAGTTAGTTTCTTTTTCCAATCTTTTACGTCTTCTGCCATCGGAACTTCTGTATGAAGCCAGTGTGCTTGTTCGTGTTTTAACCATGATTCATATGCCCATGGATAGTTAAACGGTTTGAAATACTCTCGGGTATCTGTTAGTTTATTTGTCATCTTAGAAGTCTTTTAGTTTTAATTTAGTTTTTTCGTAAGCAATCCATCTATCAGGTAACTTTGGCGAGAAGTTTATGCCAGCTCTTTGTTCTATAGATTCAACAGATACTGAATAATTATCTATGAGTTTTGGATCTAGCTTCTCATTAGGAAATAAGAAAGCTATTTGACTGCCTGTCTTTGGATCGATGATGATCTTGTATACATGTGATGGTACAGAAACCTTATTCATCATTAATGGTGCACCTTCAAACAAAGCTCCAGTGATTACGTATACTTCACCTTTAACTTGTGCCCAATATCGTACGTTCTCTTCAAGGTATTTCCAAATACCACGATTATTACCTGGCACTTGTGGCATCATGTTAGTTAGATAGAACGATTCAGACATAGCAGTCTTATCAAATGTCATGTCTGCGGCTGGAGCAATATGACCACGATCATATCCCATACCAGTATAATCTGCAAGCGTTTGTCTATGTTGTACAGGAACTTCTGGATCTTCTCTGAATTCGTCTTTACGTGGTGCGTTCTTTACTAAGTTTGCTGGAACTACATGTTCTACTGCATAGTACGCAACCTTTGTAGCATAGTTATAGTTGACTGCATAACCGATACGACATAAGTATTGGTTATTACCATCTTTTAATGCTGGTGCACCTTGCCATACATGCTGTGGACACTTGTCATCTATTGGGTTTGCTGATGCTAATGATGTAAATCCTAATAGTAGTATTGCTAAAAACTTCTTCATTCCTCTGTCTCCAAATATATATTACATTCACTTACCGTAATATCCATGATCTTTACTTTCTTGCCATTTATCTTTACATAAACATGCGGCTCAACATATCTTTTCTTTAATGTTGCTGCATTGTTAAGCCCTATAAAAATATCACGGCCAGCGTCTTTTAATCTTTTCATCATTCCTTCTAGTTGCATATTATCCCTCGCACGCTAAACAAGTTTCGCCTTCTGTCATAGCTTTTAAGTCGATCTCTGCGATAACTTCACGCTCGATCTTCTTAGCTACCTTATCAGCCTTAGCGATCTTATCTGATCTACAGTAGTACATAGTTTTAAGTTTTTGTTTCCATGCTTGGAAATGAACTGCATGGATATATTTAATATGAGCGTCAGGTCTAAAGAATACATTTAAGCTTTGTGCTTGGTCAATAAACTCTTGACGATCTGCTGCGTGTTGAACTACCCAACGTTGGTCGATCTCCATAGACGTCTTAAACACGTCTTTCGCCCAATCATCTAAGATATCTAGGTGTTGAACTGAACCATCGTTTGCTATGATAGAAGACCAAACTTCATCGTATTTATCTCCTGCTTTATCTTTGAGTATCTTATCAAGGTACTGGTTCTTATGTAGATGAGATCCTGATAATGTATCTTGTCTATAAGCATTTGCTCTAAATGGTTCTATTGATGGGGAAGTATTACCCATAATGATAGAAGAGCTAGCATTGGGAGCAATAGCCATAAGATGACTAAACCTGTTTCCAGTGCCTTCGGCATCTGGCGCTTCTCCTCTTTCTTTTCCGAGTTGTTTGTTTGCTTTATCGAGACTCCCTCTAATATGTGCGAATATCTGCTTATTGAGTCCTGTAGCCATCGCGGACTCCCATGGGATATTCTTTCGCTGCAATAGAGCGTGCAAACCAAGAGCGCCAATACCAATAGACCGTTCGCGAGAAGCAGAATACTTAGCGCGCTTAATAACAGAAGGAGCATTGTCAATAAAGTGTTGTAACACATTATCCAACATCTCTGCAACGTCTTTAAGAAACAACTTATCATCTTTCCAATCATCATAATACTCCAAGTTTAAACTAGACAAACAACATACTGCTGTACGTTTTTCATTAGTAGGTAGGATGATCTCAGAACAAAGATTTGATTGATGTACTTGTAATCCTTTATCCTTCAACCATTGTGGCAACTTCCTATTAGACTCATCGATAAAGTGTAGGTACGGTTCACCCGTTTGCATACGAAGTTCTAATAGTTTTTGCCATAATTCTTTTGCTGATACTTTTTCTGTCACTATACCTGAGTGTGGGTCTTTTAGTTCCCATATATCATCAGCCGCTTCATCGATCATACATCTTTCGATGATCTCCATGAAACTATCTGGAATGTTTACACCATGATGTAAGTTCAAGCAACGCATGTTTTGGTCACCTGTTGGCTTACGCATCTCAAGGAACATTAAAATGTCAGGATGTGAAATATCCAGGTAAGCAGCATAACTGCCGCGACGAGTACGGCCTTGACGATAAGCAAGAGAGCTAGCATCATACATTTTAAGATGAGGCATAACGCCAGTAGACTTATCGTCAGCAGACCTAATTCCAAAGCCAATGCCAACACCACCACCAAGCATAGATAACCAATTAGTTTCACTTAAGTTCTCCACCAACCCTTCGGCCGTATCTTCAATAAAGTTTAAAAAACATGATATCGGTAAACCGCGTTTAGATCTACCAAACGATAAAACCGGTGTAGCATAGCTTAACCAATGCTTGCTACTATACTCATACAACCTTTGTGCGTGATATTTATCTGTTGCGAAATGATTTGATACGAACGCGAATCTTTCTTGTGGACTTTCTTCATTATCTGCCATGTATGATTCTTTTAACCTGATTATACCTAATTCATCGAATAACTGGTCCCGAGATAGGTCTATCTGAATTCCATTATCTAAAACTTTTTTCATTTAAACTCCGTGGGTGTATTTTTAAGGTAGGCTATTTGTATTTATATAGTGGCCATTTCAATGTTGTATGCAGATAGACACATATCTTTTAGTTGATATTGTGGCTGTAACAGGTTGAATCTATTACTAATTGCTAAAGAAGCAGGATCTCCAGCTCTACGACCCTCCATCTTTACGGTAAAGTCTTGACCCGTAACATCTTTCATGGTTTGAACTACTTCTTTGACCGAGTACCCTTTGCCCGAACCAATACATTCGTATGGTGTGTTAAAGGGACCATGCTTAATCGTATCACGAATAGCGTTAACAAGATCCACAACGTGAATATAATCCCTAACACAACTACCATCTGGTGTATCATAATCATCTCCATAAATGTTCATGTAATCCCTCTTACCTGCTGCGGCTTCTGCAGCAGTACGAATCAAGTGTGAGGATCTACCTACTTGTCTGTGCATACCATCAGAACCAGCAACATTAAAGAACCTAAATATAGTATAGTTCTTTGATCTTTCTTTGATGACATCTTCGGCAGCTACTTTAGATCTAGCATAAGGCGACTGAGCGTCAAATGCTCCAGCTGTCGATGCGAATATAAAGTGTGGTTCATGGTTGATGTTTTGTCTCAACATGTTTACTGTGCCACCAAGGTTTGTTGAGTAGTACTTTGTTGGGTATGCTACGCTCTCTTCGACTTGGATTAGCCCTGCAAGATGTACGATGACGTCATAGTCTTCATCACATATATGTTTAGTTACGTCTTTGATTAATATGCGATGGCAGTAACGAGACACTTTATCATTATGTTTCTTCCATTGTATATCAATCCCGGTAATCTTATGACCAGCTTCAAATAACACCTTTGCTAAGTGTGAGCCGATGTATCCTGTAACTCCTGTGATTAGTACTTTCAACACTTTCTCCACTGTGTAAATTTAAGCTTTGCTTCCATTCCTTGGAATGTATTTGTATTTATAGTGTCCATGATTGACTCGATAGTCTTACCAGCCATGATCATCTCATTGATATCTTTTTCTCTTACTGTGTCAGGCCATAGACATACTGTATAATTGGATTCAATCAACTTGTTTATGAACTTACATATCTCTTTAGACCTTGGTTCATTATCCATGATAAGCGTAGCATTGCTAGCTAATGATTTAATAGTTGGTGTATCAAATGATGCGCCTGAGACTGCTATACAGTTAGGCACAAATAAAGAATCGATAGGACCTTCTGTAACATATATCCTCTTAGAATAATCTACACGATCTAAAGCATAGATCTTCTCTTCTTTATCGTCTATCTTAATAGAGTAATACTTAGGTTGTTCACCGCCAAGTGCTCTAGCTTGAAACGCAAATACTTTACCATGTTCATTAAAGTATGGTATGACGATACGAGGATGATCGTCTTTGGTGTTTGTGAAATGAAACTTTACAGAATTAGTGTATGCTTTAAATGTATCTGTGTAATAAAGTAACTTCCATTTATCTTTAGGTATCTTACGTGATATAAGGTACTGTATTGCTGGATGACTGATAGGTAATACTTCTATCGGATCCAACTTATCTAATATATTATCTTTTAACTCAACGGAAACAGTAGGTGTCTCCAATTTAAGCTGGGCATGAGGTGTGTGGTGCGAAGTTGATTCTTTATATCTTTCTAACACGTATTCGTTATACATGATAGGATCTAATTGCTTTATCAAGTTACCTACAGAAGTTGATATACCACAATTATGGCACTTGTATACTAATCTATTATCATTTTTAAATACATATCCGCGAGCTTTTAAAGTATTTTTCTTTGAGTCACCACATATCGGACAACTAAAGTTCCAATAGTAGTCGGCTTTCTTTTTAAAGTTACGGAGTTTGTAGGAGATTTGTCCTACGTATTTAGAATCGATGTATAACATATAGTATAATTATATCTCAAATAACAATTAATGTACATTAATTTTTTCATTTCAATTTACCGTCATCTAAAGTAATATCCCATAGCTCTTCTACACTATGAAACATATGATCTAATTTAGTAGTATCATATCCATATTTGTTCAAGTGGTCTAATATCTGGTGATTGTAGGCAGGAGCAGTCTCAGTATGATGGTTATGGTGCCGATAAAAGCTATGTAACCTAAAGTGCCCGTTAGCGTGTTTGGTACTAAGTGCTAATACAGCACATGCACTATCACAGCGATCTAAACTATACCAATAGACTTGACCATGTTGATATAATGCATCCATACAATCAAATAAGTCATGACTGGTACCGCCTCTGCTTGATGCATAAAAATTTATGATGTCGTTTGGATTAGCCTTAACAATACGAATGATTTCATCGTACTCGTCACGATCTAAATGACCTTGAACTTTATAGTCACGATCTTTCATGTGCTTTACACCTAATTCTGTAGCACAGCCTTGAATGATGATAAAACTCATCACAGCTAATATCTTCAACATTGTCATAAGACCATTATATAATATAACTTAATTAAAGTATATTAATTTTCTAATATAGCTACTAATACTTTCTTACCTAATGGTTTAAATTGCATGATTATCCTTTAATAAGCCAAATATAACTGGCCATGATGTTTAAGAAAAAGAAGTAGATATTTTGGATAAATAGTGGTTTGTTTGGATGTACTTTATAGAAGTGATGTGTGAGTATGCCATGAGCAATAACAAAGCCTGGAAAAGCAAACCTCATGACAGGTAACTTTAAGGCTAATACGGTTCCGGATACTATGATAAGGATCGTAGAGATCCACTTGATATCAAAATACTTCATAATGTATTATATCCTATGTATTAATTAAAGTACAATTATCCAGCTTGTCTGGTTAGGTAATTAGCTCTGACTTTCTTAGGAGCAAATGCTTTGTTGATTGAGGAGATGACTACAGCATTATCAAACGGCTTGCATGAGAATACATCTATATAGACATCACCCGTAGAGTCAATGAAGTGTGCTACTATACTTGATGTTACTATGATCTGTACTGCTGTAAATCCTGCCTTGTCGGGAAACTCTGCTGCTGTATATTCGATACGAGGCTCACCAATAGGTTCCATATCTATATCTTTAACTAGAGTCTTAATCCAGTTATGAACATTATCATAACTCTTGATGCTAGGAACATCACATGCGTGACAGTCCAATATTAGATGATAACCCCAAAATTCATTAGTATTTTCCATGATATCCTTTATTATAAACTTAATGCTTGGTCTTGTTCTGTTCTTTGGTATACTGATAGTTTGTCTAAATAGCCTTGATTGCGTAGTTCTTTAAATACTAGGTTTTCGAATGAGAACTCTCCACCTTTCTTAATAGCAACTCCACGCATGTCTCTGAGTTTTTCTTTGAAGTGTTTTACTGAATCAATATCAACATGGCCTTTAATCATGTCGTCGATCATCTTCATATAGAACTTAACCTTCTTCTTAAGGTATGGGTCTTTCAACATATCATCACCAACAAATTCTGGCTTTGCTAGCCATTCATCCTTTGTCAATGAATAGACGCCTTGTTGTTTTGGATATTCAACCGATATATCTTGTGCATATGGTTCTAGCCCATATCCAAGAATGGTAATCTTATGTGCCATAGTCCACATCTGTTTCTTATCTTGTAGGTAGTCGTCTAGTAATGGGTTATCTTTAGATATTAAAGACTTATCAACAACCACATGTACATCAATGTCAGACTTATCAGTGTAATTGTAGTTAGCGTTTCCGCCGAGCATGATAACTTCTTTAACAGCTGACTTAGGAATCTTAGCATATTCTCTCCATACTTCTGCGAACTGTAATAGCTTTGCTCTGATCTGAGGTTTCAATACAAAGCCGTCCCATAACTTTGGATTTAACTGTTTATGGTATTGTAATTGAAGCTTTAATTCATTAAGGGTTTTCATTTATACAACTTATTAACTAGGTATCCAATAGCAAGTGCACCGCCAATAACTAACCAACGCCATACTTCTAATACTCGTACGCGGGCATCGATGCCTTTAAGCTTGTCTTCGATAGCAGCTTGGATCTTAGCATGGCCCTCTACACTACTACGCATAGATTCGTCCAACTTTGCATTGATCTCTTTAGCTATATTATCCATCTTTACATGAATATCTCGTATGTCGTCTTCGTTTCGCACGGTATCTTTCTCTATGACGTTTAATCTAGTATCATGCACTGCTAGTAACTTACTTACGTTATTGCTAACTTCTGTAAGCTTATCTATCGATATATCTAGCTTTTCGACTATACGTTCTAACTGTTCTAAATCATTTGCCATTATAGATTCTTTCTTGTGAACTAACCCAGTCTTGTAACGCTTTCAATCTTTCTGATAACTGATGATAGTTATTGTAGTTGATCGTTATTGTTTCTCCGATGGTAGAGAGTTTAGTTCCGCTGGCGGCTCCATCAACTCCTTGGGTGGAGTCGGGAACTTCATTTTTTGCGGCAGAATCGTGGAGCAAGACAAAAGACTTAGGCACAACGCAGTTAGCGTCAGCATCTTTAGTGATATATTTAGGGACTTCTTTAATAATGACATTACCTTTCTCCTTAACTACCTTTACTTTTTCAATATATTTTGTGACTACTTGTTTTGAATTCTTTTCAGATAATGCGACCTTACGATCCATATCTGCTTTTAGTTTAGCGGCTTCAGCTCTCCACTTCATCTCTGTACCATAACCACCATATAAGTATACGCTACCTATCAATAGTAATGTACCGATCGTTCTCATCAACATACCCCAACCTTTAACTAGAGGCAGGAATACTGTAAACGTACCAAATATAAAGAGTGCTGCTCCGATACCCATGACAGATAGGATAAATCCATAGAGTAAACTATCTGGTAATAAGCTCAATAACCACATATTATAACACCTTATTGTTACGACGAGTCATAGCTACAACACCAGCTTGATTCGTCTTCTTGTATTTTTCTAAATCTTTCTTTTTAGGTAATGGGATGTCTGTAGATACCATCGAGCCTGTTACGTTTGCAACTGGAGCAGCGCTAGCTCCACCTCCTCCAGAAACGCCACCCGCACCACCATCTTCATCTATGTCTTTCATGTACTTCTCTATGATAATAGTTTCTTCTGCTAGTATCGCATTAGACTCTATTAGTTTATTATACTTTTCCTCCATCATCGATGTAGAACGAGTATTATTTTCATAGTATTCTTTGATTAAAAAGAAAGCCGCAGCTAGACTCTTTAATTTACTTTCTCCACCCGGCAGTTTGTTGATTATCTTTTTCATGTTAAAGACTAATCGATGTAGGAACGTGTAAGAGTTCTTTTCTTCCTGTGAGGAAAGAACAGAAGGCTTTATGAGATTTTTTCCTTTTGCATCGATGATGCCCAATCTATAGGCATCAGTCTCCCTGAAGGGTTTAACCAACATGGTGAGTACTTTGTAAGCTATTATGTTATCTATTACTTGCGACATTAAATCTTCCTAAGCGTTTGTATAATATGATCGTCAAGTTTAATCTCTGATAATTTTATTCCGTATTGAGGTATATCTTCAGGCATCCTGTTAAGGAATACCAAGAAAGTTACTAATGTGTCCCAATACTCTTCCTCTATCTTAAAGAACAACATATTAGTAGAACTATCTCCAAATATGTTATAGATTACTATGAGATGATTTAGTATTAAGTTCTCTTTTAAATCACACTCATGTTTATATCTACTAAACAACTTCTTAAGATATAAAAACCTCTTTAAGTCATCATTAAACTCTTCCAACGAATAACATTGGCTATTGTCATAATGATGCATAGCATACTGTAAAAAATTATCTTCTGTCAACACTTGGTTCATATTAAAAGAGGGGGGAGTTTCCTCCCCTACTCTATTAAGCTGTTACTGTTAATGTTACAGCATTAGATGTAACGTCTGTATTACCTGTTGAAGCACCAACGATACAACGGAACTTATCACCGTTTGTAGCACCAGCTCCTGCAGCTACTGCAGTTGCAGCAGTTGTATATGTAGCAGTTGTGCCACCTGAACCAGTAGTTACGTCAGCAAATGCACCAACACCTGATTGTTGGATTTGCCATTGATATGTCAATGAACCAGCGCCAGCAATTGCAGCAACTATTGAGAATGAAGCTGTAGCTGGAGCAGTTACAGAAACATTAGATGGTTGTGTAGTAATAGATACTGTAGCATCTACTAAAACTGAATCATCTGAAGCATCACCAGTTTGAGCTTGGTATGTACCAACACCTGTAGCACCTGAGTATGCGCCCATAGCGATCAAGCATTCTGCTCTATGTTGTACTGAACCGTCTGCATTTGTCCATGAACGATATAACCACCAACCAGGACCTGTTAATCCGCGAGCTTTGTTCTCTGCTTGTTGAGCTTCGTCAGCATCGATGAAGTAGAGGTCGCTTCCGTTGTTGATATGGTCGCCGTTACCTGCTGCAGTAGATTCATTACCTTCAGCATTACGTTGTAAGAAACCAATAGCACCTGTTGCACCAGCTGTTAGGTTAATACCAGTTGCACCAGCTTTAGCGCCAGCTTCTGTAGTTGCTAACTTAATTGTGTTATCTGTTTGTCTCATCACATAGTATGATGTGTCTTGTGTTAAACCAATGCCGCTAGCACCAGTGTAAACAACGCCATCACCTGTTGAAAAATTTGTATTTGCACTTGATAGATCGATAGTGTCATTTGCTGAACTAACTTTGCTCTGCGCATCGAACACCGCCTTTCTAGTTACATACTTTGGCGATGCCGCTAAAGTATCTGATTTTCCCCATAAAGCCATTTTATTACTCCTTAAATGTAATTAGTTATTTATACTCTAGCACCTGACTTAGATCCCGCTGGTCTGCCACGTCCGCGCTTCTCTTTTGGTTCATCAGGCTTCTCATCATAGTCATCATCTTTTTGGTTCTCTCCGCCATACTGTGTACCCTTAACCACTTGAATATGTGGATGAGTTGTGTCTGGCTTAAAGTCTTTATCATATGCAGATTGAGTAGCTTTCTTAGATCTTAATGCATCTTTATAATCGTCGTACTTTGATTCATCCATAACTGCAAGTGTTGCTTTTAGGTATGGTGACATTTCTTGTTCTACTTCTTCTTTAGATAAAGATTGGATACCACGTTGAGCTAAAGCTTTAGCACGATCCATTTCATGGCCTTTTTGTACTGGCTTCTTGAAGTTTAATGGATCATAGTATGATTTAGGCTTACCATAATGTTTATGAAACTCGTCATGGCTCATATCTTTAAGATCCATTGCAAGTTCTTTCATGCGACCTTCGTCTAACTCTACTTCTTCTTTAACTCCTGAAGCTTTTTCAATATGATCTTTTGCGCGATAATATTGATGACGTGCAGCATTATCAGAATTGGCTGCCTTTCTATCATCCATATTATCATAATGATATCTTTGTTTAAGATGGTGAGCTACTGATTTTTCAGTGCGCTTAGAAATTTCTTTATCACCTAATCTTTTTGCAGCTCTTGCTACACCAGTTAATCTATTTTGAAGAGGTTTATATCCGTATTTTCCATCATTATTTTTTCCACCTTGCACCTCAAGTTCATGTCTTGTTGGTGTTCCTGAATCATAAGCATCATGAACTTTATCTTGCGTGTCATCGACAGCTTTATGCGCATAAGAACCTAGTGTCTTCTTAGATAACTCGTCGATCTGTTCTACTTCTTCTTTAACATTTTTCTTAGGCATGTATGTTGTACCTTTTGGGGCAGAAGCACCAGTCTTTACACCACGTGCAGGGAAACCTTTTTCAAGTTCAGGCTTTAACACGCCTTCTTTTTGTACTTTAACTGGATAAGTCTTGCCTTGAAACTCAAACTCTTTCTTACCAGCTTTATGAGCCGCGTGTGCAGCCATACGAAGACCTGATTCGTCCATGTCATCTTCGTCCATGCACTTCTTAGCTTCTTCTACAGGCTTCTTACCAGCTCTTAAAGCAGCTAGATCATCAGCATCGATCTTATCTTTATCGCCAGCGATAGCAGCGATCTTCTTTTGTTTAGCTGATAAAGCTTCTTTTAAGTAGTCTTTAAAATTAATCATACGACTTTCCTTTTTAAATGTTTTTCCTTTGTATTCTTTCCATACTTCATCATACTCATCACCTTCTTTAACTTCTTTGTTTAGTATCTTGTTAACATGATGCATGACTTCGGAATGATCAAGACCTCTGTGAGTATCTCTCTCGCCAGCTATGTCATTGATATGACCAGAATCAACGTTCTTACCATGACGTTTAACAAGTTCCTTAGCTATCTCATGATAGTTATCGAAACCACCTTCTGCTACATATCCTTCTTTCATGCCGTAATCTGCTTGTGCATCTTGTTGTACTGGTTCTCCATGCATCTTACTGTTTTTAAAGTTGACACGGTGAGGCCTAATCTTTCTTTGTTTGTTCTCACCAGTAATCGGGTCTACATAATACTTGATCTTATACTCTGAAGTGTATTGATCTTCTGCTGCTAATACTGCTGCAGCTTTACTCATAGGCAACTTATTTTTATCAGTTTCTTTTGGTTCAGCAGCTTTAGGTTGATTTTGGCCAGTAAAAGCTCTTTGTGCAACTTCTCTGTTCTTAAAGAACGTTGCTAATACTTTATGACCTCTTGATTCATTCATGTTTTCATGAGAAGTCTTTTGTGCTATAGAAGCGATGTGATGTGTTTGTACACCTTGCTTCATCAAAGCATCGTTTACTTTATCCCATGATGTATGTTTATCTGTACCAGGTTTTAGATGACCTAAGAACCTTGTAGCAGCTTGTGAACCTAATGTCTTAGTTACAGCATTCACTGCATGCTGTACTGGCAACTTCTTAGCGATAGCTTCGTCTACTTGTACCTCTTCTTTTTGTGTAGCAAGCTTAACTGCAGCTCTAGTGATACCAGCTTGTCTTTTACCAGACTTAGTATAGTTCTTCATGAATTCTTTATAGCTCTTACCGCCATGATGTGAACCAGCAGCTAAAGCTTTATCATGTACGTCTTGTGCAGCCTTATCGATATATCTAGCTAATGTATATTTAGATATCTCATTGATCTCTGTCTCTTCTTTCTGTAGCTCTTGTCTAAGACCATATTTAGAGTGTACTAAACCACCTGGACTATCATAACCCTTATGCTTATCGTTTAGTTCTTCATACTTACGTATGGCTACATTCTTATTATTATATGTACTATGAACTTCTCTTGTCTTAGTATCATAGATGTGCCACTTATTTTTACCTTCTTTAGCTTCTCCGTACATAGCATGGTACTTCTTAGTATGTACGCTTGGTGTAGTCTTTGCAGTCTTGTCACCAGGTGCTGGCTTATATGCCTTTGGATTGCTGTCAGACATCTTATCTGCTTTTTTCCAATGTGCTACACGAGCTTTTGCGGTAGCAGCACTCATACCTTTATGGTATTCTTTCTTATCAAGACGTGCGTCTTCACGTAGGTCTTTATCGGCTCCGTGATATGTACCTTTACCCTTTGTGATGTATGAGTTAACGCGTGCCATACCCCATTGTGCAGGCGTTGTACCTGGACGATGACCGGAGTTCCATGCGGCTACGCCTCTCTTGTATACTGTCTTGAGTGTAGATAAGGATACACCAGACTTCTTAGCTTTTGCTGCTAAACCGTTATCGCCTTCATCTATTCCTATCTCTTCTGCAGCTAATACTGCAGCAGCTTTACTCATAGGCAGCTTACTCTTGTATTTAGATGGACCAGTCTCTACAGGAACACCGTTTCTTGTAGCACCTCCACCAGCTTGAACTTTGATAGGTTTACTAGCTACCATCTTCTTAGTGATAGGGTCGTATACTTTACCTTCGTCTAGTTCTGCTTCCTCTTTCTTGAGGAAGTCTTTAACAGCCTTTTTCTTTTGTGTTAGTGGAATTGGAGGGTTCAATACCTTTTTCTTATCAACCATGTCATTCTCATATCCTTCTGTAACATGCTCTGCGTCGCATGATTTATTAGGACATTTATTGGCATGAGCTTTAAATGCATCAGCATGTTCTTTTGATTTGAACTTAAAGAATACACCTTTGTCAGATGCACCAGCGTGTTCACCACCATGTTGTTTAACACCAGCCATGATATGCTCTACATCTTTTTCATGAGGCTCTTCGTCATACTTAGAACCATCGTTAACATGTACTAAATGTTCACGCGCGGCTTCTCTCATATCTACTTTAGCTGTACTATTTTGCGATACTGCTACCGATTCCATTCTAGTCATCCTATGTTTTTGTGCACCATAGTATGCACCTTTTGCCATCTCGATGCGTTCTTTAGTAGTCTTACCAGCAAACTTAGCATTCTTAGAGTGTACGAAGTCTGAGATCCATTTATCAATGGGATCAGATGCTCTTAATACTTCGTTTATCTGTAAGTTAAACTCTTTTAGCGTCTTCATTACACTCCTCCAATGTTCTTAAGTGATGCTGTTAACATCCATTCATGTTTCTTATGTGCGGCCATACGATCTGCTATGTAGTTTGCAAGGCCTTGTTGTTTTTCAGCTGTAGCTGTATCAAAGGCTGCAGACAAAGCAGATAATAATTCTGTGTTTGCCATCAACAAGTTGACTAACATCTCATGGATAGTTGTTGGTTTTGTAGCGTCTTCTGTGATAGTCTTATAGTTATATAACTCCATCAAGCTGATAGGAGCATAAGTATCTAGCTTTCTAATCTCTTCTGCAAATGGGTCTACAGCACCATATAAGTCTTCATAGATCGTGGCAAAGAAGTCATGATACTGACTGAAGTTTATGCCTTCAACGTTCCAATGATATGAATGGGTCTTGAAATACATGACGAACGTATTACCAAGGATTACTTTTAAAGATGCTATTAGTTTGTCCATTTTCTATTTATTCTTTTTTCCTTGTTCTCTTTGCAACCTATAGTTTTTAAATGTTTGAAAGTCAAAGTCCACGTTCTCTTTGCCATTAAACAATGCAGAGAACCCTTTACCCTTTTGTTTAGAAACATCACCGAATTCTTTTTTAGGTACAAGGTGTGGTGGTATCGACTTAACTTTCGTTATGTCTTCATCTCCTATACCGTCTCCTACTTCTCCGCCATGACTTTCAGAAAACTTAACAGCAAAGTCCTCATCCATCATGTCACCTACCAATATGTTTGTAGATTCTGTAGCGTATTGCACTTTTTGTCTGCGAAGGTGGTCTCGCGTAGCTAACGTATGACCAACTTTTGTCTGTACATGTCTTGGCCAATTTGGCTCTAAGTCATCTATCTGTTGACTAACGTTTGGCTCTATAGGTTTAGCTAAGTCGCCTGATTTAGGGTCTTTGATGAAGCCAGGTTCTTTTTTACCCATCTTCATGAAGTTTTGGAACATGGTTACAGAACGCTCGATGTTTTGATTACTATGCTTACCGATGTCTAACTCTTCTCTTAACTTCGAAGCATGAGGTATCAACATCTTGTCTAGAGCTTCTGAGCTTTGTAGCCAGTGTTCTTGGTGTGCATCAAAGTGACCGATCTTTTGTAAGGCTTCTTTAGCTTTGATGTGTGCATGTTTCCATGTCTTGAGCTGGTCGAGTGTAGGATTATCACCTCTATCGTTATGTAGCTCTAAGTATGTGTCTGTAGTCTTGATAGCATTAAGCATAGCTATTGGATCCTTAGCGTCTGCTGAAGCGAGCTTGAATGTCTTAGCTAAGTCAGCGCTGTGATGCATGTTCTTTGTAGTGTATCCTTTATAGGATACTTGTGGGTCTGTGTCTTCTTTGACTTCCTCAGGTACACAGTTAGGCACCATCTTGTTGCCCTTTTTCTTGAGGCCTTTTGCTTTATAGCCTTTCCAGCATGCTTCGACTAGAGTCACGTCTTTTACCCATTTACGTGATAAGTCACCTGTGTTATTGACGACCACTAGGTAGTTTGATCCACGGTCCATGATTTCATATTGTTGTCCAGCAGACTCAACGATGTCACCGATGTGGTAGATCTCACCTTTAAAGTACTTGTCTCTTAACATGTCTACAGAGAACTTAACGTCTTCCTTGATGAACTCAAGCCCTTGAGCTTGTCTCATTTCGTTCATCATGCGTCTTGCATCGATGTCTCTTACTGAGGACGGGAGGTTTTTCTTAAATGTTTGATAGTCACCTTTGGTAACCATTGAACGGAGCTTAGGTGTTTCTACGTCAGGGTATCCTGTGGATACCACTTGCATTGACTCGTATAGCTTAGACTTGTCTTCTGAAGTAACTACGATGACGTTCTTATACCTTGACTTTAACTTACCGATCTCTGATACTAGCTTCTCCTCTGACAATGGACGAAAGTTTAACTTATTGAACATGAGATCAAGGAAGTGTATCTTTCTGTCTACTGGGAGGTTGTTTGCTTCCTCTGTCACGTATATGACATGGTCAGCATTATGAGTCTCAACTAGCTTCTCGACTAGCTTGAAAGCCATCTCGCTTTGGAGAGTAGGCGGGTTAAAGCTTCCAACAGACATTATAAGCGTCTTGGAAGGCAGTTCTTTGATAAGCTGTCTATAGTTCTTCATTTTATTCCATCTATATAAGGTATTACTATTATTTATACGGCCGAGAGAATCACTTTAGTTATATTTACGACCCATCTTGAAGTTACCTCATCTCCTGCAAGCTCATCGTTAGCTTGGACATCAGCAATCTGTTCTACCAAGTCTTTAAATTCAGCTTCTGTAAGGATGCCATCATTGTATTGTTCTGTGATGTCATGTAGTTGTTGGGCCAATGCACCTTTGATGCCTGGCTCTTTCATTGCCGTTCTTAAGTCGTCTAATACTGACATATTACCTTCCTTTCCATGCTTTCTCGATTACTTGAATACGAGTCTTTTGTAGTTTTAAAGCGGCTTCACAGTAAGGTACTGAACCGTCCCTAGCCTTTTGGATTGCGAAATATAGTTCCTCAATAGTCTTTGCTTGTGGGTCTGCTCTAAACTCTGTGTATAGGTTTAACCATCTAAGGTCGTCTACGGTTGACTGCCATCTTGGGAAGTCCTTTGTAGCATCACAGGTTAGAGTCTCCATCTTCTGTTTAACATCCACGAGCTTTGCAGCTTCGGCTGGATCATGTGGTACTGGCATGATGAAGCTACAGCCAGTTAATAATAGTGATGCTAAGATTAGTTGTTTCATTATTTCATCCCATGGTGTACGTCGTGCATTAATTCTTTAGCGTGTGCATCTGATACATGTGAAGGCACGCCCTTCTTAAACTTGTCAAAGTGTTTTATCGCGGCATGTTCTCTTTGTTTAGTACCTGATACTCCACTAGTACCTTCAGCATCTGGGTCTCTACTACCTGCAGAATGTACAGTTATCTTCTTAAAGTTATAATGACCATGACCAGATTCTTTATTATTATACTTATGTAGTAAATCATGCATCTCTTTCTTACGATCAGAACCAACCACCACATGTAAGTGTGTTATACCTTTCTTATGTAGATCAGCAGCATGATGTAGTATAGTTGGACTCTCAGGAGATGATGCTTTAAAGTTTGTCTGTGGAGAATAACGTTTTAAATGTTTCAACTTTTGTGCAGCAGTCAAAGGGTTTTTCTTCTTGTCTTGGCTATGTGAAGTAACGACGCCATGACTAGCGCTATGTTTAGCCGCAACATCGTGCACCTTATCAATCACCTTCATATGACCAGTTGTAGGTGGGTTCATACGACCAAATGCTAAGACATGGTGCTTAGCATCAGTTTCTTCTTTTAAGTATTCTTTAAAGTTTAGCAATTCCATTTCCTTAAGGCAAGTGCCTTCCTTGTTGGTTTACCGTTCTCGTCCTTCATTGGGCCTTTGACTCCACCCATACGAGCACAGAATGACTTACGTCGGCCTGCTGCTTTGCTTCCAGGTTTTAACTTAGATGGTTTTGTAGTTACGGCCATCTTTAAGTTGCTGCCAGGGTTTTCTCTGTTGTATGCATCAACACCTTTCTTAGTCAACCCGCCTGTAGAAGACTTATGACCTTTAGCGTCGATCGCATACTCTAATAGATACTCTTTAAATGTTAACATTCTTTTTTCCTTTTAAAAGGTTTGCTTTACTAAACTCTGCTCGATTAACCAACTTAGTTGGCTCGTTCTGATGGTGTACTACAAAACCTTCAGGTGCAGTTGGTTTACCATTGATATGATGACTTAATGTACCGGGATGGGCATTAAGCGCTGACACCAACGTGTTCTTTGCCGCTGCTAGATGCTGGTGCATCTTCAATAAATTATCATAGTGTTCTTTGTTTTTCTGTATATGATCAACGTGTGATCTTGCCTCAGCTTGTTTCTTCTGTGCAGCTGCAGCAGTCTTAAGTTTATCTTGTGATGCTTGTGATCTGTCAAGGATATGCTGTTGAAAGCCACGTGGTGTTGGCTTCTCATCGTTCCTGACCGTTTTGTTTATATATGTAGCTAGATGGCCGCCTTCTCCATGATGAGGCTCTGTAAGCGGATACATCGTCTTATGATGTGTATCATGGATAGCCTTAGCTTTCTCCATGTGTTTATTAAATTCTAGTTGTGACTTAGGCGAGTAGTTAGTGAACGATGTATCATGTTCTGCACCTTTATGCCATACATCTGGATGTGCTTTAAACTTATGTTCGATATTAGGACTAGCCTTCATAGTATGTAAATCTAATCCACGATACTGTTGGTGTACGACTACACCAACCTTTGCTTTCTTAATATTGTTAGCTTCTGTACCATGAGCAGAGTAAGTGATGGTGTTCGGTGTAAATGAAGCTGATCCGTTTGGGTTATGCACCACATCTCCGTGACTAAACATCATGTCACCTTGGAATACACCCTTCTTAGGTGATACTTTAGGTAGGTGTTCTAATGCTGCAGATAGTTTTTGTACAAGACCTAGAGCATGACCGTGATTACGTTCGATGTCTTCTAAAGAATAGTTAATCTTTGGGTTCTTGTTGAATGCAGACTTAGAAGCTACGAAGAACTTACCTGTCTTTGGGTGATGACCGAATACAATAGCTGGAGAGCCATCATACTTCATGGTCATATCAGTGCTCTTCTTACCAGACTTTAAGTGTTCATGTGCTTGACTTAAAGCACCAAAGGCATGTTCAAACCCCTTTTTACCATGCATCAGTGGACGATCCTCTGGATGGTGGATATGCTTTAATTTGCCGTCATCTGCGGCTTCTGTTAAGAATTCTGTAAACTTAATCATTTGACTTGTCTCACTGTCCCATCTGTATGTGCATGCCAAGCAGTAAATTTAATGCTTGGGAAATGTTTCTCTAACTTGAGAAACTCATTAAGATTATTTATACTATCGTCAAACAGCCTAACTTTGTCAAACTGTTTTGTTTTCAAGTAGTTATTGATGATGACAGCTTTACTTTGGGCCGCGTTTAAAGAACTGATCCTTCCAGCCCTTTCTACTCGAACCTTATCGATGTCAAAGTTAAACTTCCTAAATGTATTTAAGAAGGTTTCCCTATCGTCTAGGTTTGGCCTTGCTGTGACTATGATTACTTTGTTGTTTGGATGCTTCTTGGTATCAGCTAAGAGGGCCTTAGCCTTATTAAACATCTTAGTGATTGGCTTAGATTCTTTATTGAACTTCTCTGCATCTTCGAACTCATAGAAGTCTGGGGACTCTCCAGGACCTAATTTATAGGTATTAAACTCACCACTAGTAAGCTTCTTTATAGCCTTACCAGACTTACGTATTATGATCTTGGCAGTCGTATGGAATAGAGTGTCATCTATGTCAAATATGGTTAGGTAACCTGGCTTAAATTCCTGTTGTTCTTTTATATATTCTTTAAAATTGAGCATAAATTCTCTATATTCTTATTATACCATACATCTTAATTAAAGGTGTTACCAAATTGTAACAGTTTGTAACGAATTGTTACAACCTTTCCATTAAAATCCTGAGGTATTTAGGGCCCGTGTCAGTGGCCGTGGTTCCACGAAATTGGAAATTAACTATATATTTATGCTTATTGATGTCAGCGTTAAATTTGATGGCAGCATACTTACGTTTACCTACTTCAGGATAGATATATGATTCAGCATCAAGATCTGATACCTTAACTGAAGCTGATGACTTGATATCAGATACCATGACATTGTTCATCATCTTCTTGTGAACTATAACTACGTTTGAACCATAAGCTACAGACAAGAATTTTTCTATGTTTGCTCTTACTCTATTATAGTTTGGTTTTTTAGTAACACAATAATACTCTTTACCAAACCCACCCATCATTGCCCCATCAAGTCCTAAATACTCGCATAGTGATGAGTTAAGTTTTTTATCTAAAAAGTAATTGAATATAGATGCTGATAAGATATAGTATGACTTAGACATCTTAAGAGATAGGTATACTTTTTTGCCAGCCTTTTCTAAAGTTAAGTCTGTTAGTGTAACTCCTGTCGAGTTACTTACTGATAGTTTACCTGGAGAATATGTTAATAGTCTCTTTTGATTTTTAGATCCTTCATGGATTACTTTGTATCCTGAACGCTGGGTCATCTTTAATACTTTTTCTAGCTCAGCTAAAACATCTCCATGTTTTAGGTCTTTTTTATTTGCACCATTAAAGTAGTTTTCAAGATCGAGTTTAAGTTCTTTTTCGAAACCAACCCCTCCAGCTCCCTTTTGAATGATTGGTTTAAATATGATATCGCCAGCATAGCCAGAGACCTCAAGCACGTCTAAGCTTGAAGATTTACTTTTCTTAAATACACTCTTAAACTTTATGTTCTTGGCTTTAAGAGCCTTCTCTAGAGCTGCTTTAGTCTTTTCTCTATCCTTTGATTTAACTACAATATCTTTTTTATCTGCAGTTACTGTAACTTGTGCTAGAGATTTTTTTATAAATGATATGATGTCCATTGGTTATTTATATAACAAAAAGGGAGCCGTAGCTCCCTGTTTAAAACTTGAATCCAGTAAACCCTTCGGCGTTGGATCGCCGGCCAAACTCAGACTTATCAAACACAGGCTTATCGTCTTGACCTGCATCTGCTATGTTAGTCTGTGCCGATACTTCCACGTCAAATAGCTTCATCTTAGACCTATCAACACCGATGACGAATCGTTTGTAATAAGATGGGTCGTTGTATCTATTCTTAAGTTGTTTGATCATGATTTGACCTAGAGCTTCAAGATCTTCTGTAGATATCAAAGCTAACATGAGATCAACAGTTGCTGGCAAACCAAAGGATTCGGATGTGTCCTCAAGACCTGGGTCGGAATTCGTAAAACCGGACCGAGTAGTCTGTGTGGCACTCACTATAGGTACATTATACTCAACTGCCAAACCCCTTAGTTCTTCAGCAATCGTCTTGACATAGGTATAACTGTTTACGTTAGCCCCATATCGAAGTCGTTGTGAACTACATATATTTAGATAATCGATGTAGATAATGTCAGGAGTAAACTCTTGTTTAAGCTTTAACTCTTCAAGTAATGCCCTAAAATGACCAGCATGGGCACCGGCAGTTGGGTATTCCTTGATGATAAGTTTACCTTCAGACTTTTTCCTGACCTTATCTAACCGATTATCAAAGATGGGTTTATCGACCACCTTTAACTCATCCATAGAGAGGTTAAGTAAGTTTGCATCGATACGTTCTGCGATACGTTCTTCAGCCATCTCCATGGTTATATACAATACATTTTTATTTGCTAGTAAGTTTGCCGCGGCACAATGACACATGAATAATGACTTACCTACACCTGTGCCTGCAAGCACTACGTTTAATGTCTTGTTACTTAGACCACCCTTAGTGATCTTATTCAACATGTCAAGGTCGAACCTAACCTTCTCTTCTACTTTATGATAGAACTCATAGCGTGCATCAGAATCAGCAAGATAGGAATGCCCAACATGATTATCGAAACTAACGCCAAGAGCATCTGATAGTAACGATGGAATAGCGTCATCTTGTCTTTCTTTATCTCTTCCATCAATGATCGCGATGGAGTCGAGTATGGCATTGTATACTGCTTTCTTCTTGCAAAAAGTTTCCGTTTCATTTAACAACCACTCCTCATTTGTATCTTGTTTTGTAAGGTTCTTGACAGCTATCATTGTTTCATTAAAGTCTGTGTCTGACATGTCCTTACGATTGCCAACCTCGATCTGAAGGATCTCGTTGGTGATTGGCTTATTGTAAGTGTTAAAGAACCTATTGATCTCTTCAAACACCATAGCATCCTTACGTTCAGAGAAGTATCTCTTCTTAAGGAATGGCAATACCTTACGACAGTACTCTTCGTTGTGAATCAAATTACTTAAGATTGTGTCTTCAATCCTCATCAACACCGCCTGTATAAACTAAATCGTTGTTCTTAACACCGTCAGATAACATCTGCATCAAGGTGTCTCCAATGTATATATCAAAGTCCTTCTTATCAGACTCTTCAACTATACCATCAATTATATCATAGTTATATTTTAAAGTACAGTTATCTTTCTCTACGTTCTCAACGAACTTGACTGCGCCTAGTACTATCTTTACTCCTGCATACTTGCCTTCTGTGTATGTGATATAATAAGAATTGACGTCGTATGGACCAGTCTCGTACTTAATCTTGTGTAGCATCGATGTCCTCGATTGATTCTAACTCATCCATGATGTCTTCATCTTTGATGATAGAACCATGCGCGACTTGGTACTTGTTTTTGACTGCATCTTGGAAAGATTTGTCCATAAGTATTGGCATCCAAAACTCTTTGGTATCGGTATCTTTGATCCTAAACTTCTCACCGATCTCGCCAGTCTCTGTGTTTACCCTAGCAAACCAACCAACAGATGGCTTAACCACATGACCAGTTTCCAAAGCAATATCAAGCAACCCACTCCACTTGCTAATACCACCATTAAAATGAACAGTAACAGGTATCTTAGATTTTTCTCTGACATATCTTGATTTCTCCACGTTGATAATAAAGTTATAACCAGATAACTCAGTACCATCCTTCTCTTGTTGACGACCAAGGATGTAGATGTTATCAGCTGAATAGTATGAACCAGTACCACCACCAACTACAGGCTTAGAGTACATCTCCATGGTCATGTAAGTGTGGTTAACTACGACCATTGGGATATCCTTAAGCGTAAGGTGTGGTGTGACCATACGGAATAATGATTTGATTTGTTTTGCTCTTGACATATCTGCGACAGACTTACCTTCGAGGGTATCTTCAACTTCCTTCTTAGATGCAAGGTTACCGATAGAGTCTATGATGATCATGATCTTGTCATCACGCTCGATGCCTTCGATCTGCTTCATGATATCGAACTTAAGTTGTTCTACGTCTGTGACAGGAGTATGAAGCACTCGTTCTTGGTCGATACTAAAGGATTGGAAGTAAGACTGTGGTGTACCAAACTCTGAATCATAGAATAATAATACAGATTCTGGATACTTATCCATATAAGACTTGGCCATCAATAAACTGAACGCTGTCTTGAAGTGTTTTGATGGACCTGCCCACATCGTTAGACCTGGTGTTAAACCGCCGTCAAGTTTACCACTCAATGCAATGTTGATTGCTGGAATGGATGTTGGGATCATGTCCTTCTTTGTAAAGAACTTGGACTGAGCTAAGATAGCTGTGTCTTTGATCGTTGAGTTACCTTTTAATTTTTCTAATAGTCCCATGTGTTTTCCTTATAAAATTTCCGGATGATATTTTTTGATGTGAATTAAACCTTTACGACGCATCTCTCTAACTATCTTTTGTTTATCTTTGTTTCGCTGTGTCTTATCTAATAAGTCTGCTAATTGTTTTACGTTCAATGGTCGTAATCTAGGTTTGCCTGATTTATATACCATTGGGTTATTATATCTTCTGCTTGGATGAACTCTTGCTTTATTACCTGGTTGTGCCATGATTACTCCTCATCGATTACAAAAATTTTAACTCCAGCCTCATCGAACATGGCCTTAGAACTTTTCCATGATTCGTTCCAATGCGGGCGAGATTCTATACATTGTTTTGATACTACCACTTTACTTATCCCGACTTGAATGATACCCTTAGCACACTCAGAGCATGCTGGTAAACCATAGATAAACATGATCGCACCGTCTAATGATACTCCGGAGTATGTTGCATTATATATAGCGTTCATCTCAGCATGCACTACGAGTGACAACTTAACTTTTCTGTCTTTTAATCGTCTGGGCGTATCGGCTATATTACGTGGAAACCCATTGTATCCTTGTGACAATATCTGTCCTTTAGATCCAACGACGACAGCACCAACTTGGGTGCTAGGATCTTTAGACCATGTCGATACCTCTTTAGCTAACTTGAGGTATCTCTTATACCATTTACCGACATCTTTCCACTTAGTTGGCTGCAGGGTCATTTATAAACTTAAAGTGCCTTTCGTATATATGAAGTGATGCTACGTTCCAATAGATATCACCTAGTTGCAAGTCATCAAACTTACTGTGTGCATGTCTTAAGTATTCCCATACTTCTAGTAACACATGCTTTTGCCATGCATAATCATTCTTATAGCCAAACACCGCATCGTTAGATCTCATGTAAACCATAGAATGAAGTTTATTATTTCTAATCATGTATTGTACAGTGTTAGTACATATGAAGTCAGACATACCGTCAGTGTTATAGTCATAATGCATAGATGGTCTTGTATAGATCATGACCGCTCTACGAGAGTCTGGATTATTTGTAAGTTCGTCGACTACTTTAGTAAATTGATCGCCATTCTCAAACGAGTATATACACCAACCATAGTTAGAGTTGATGCGACCTTTTGTTGATGATACCATTTTCCATATCTCTGGTGCTCCACCTGGAATATCATTCACATTGCGTGACTTAGAGTTATACCATTCGAGTTCACGCTTAACATAGTCTTCGTTGACTGTACCAAATATAGTCGGCGCATTTGCAAAGAAGGCTGCATTCATGATCTCGATAGTCTTAACACCAGTCTTGTCGATGACGAAGTCACCCATCTTTAGCTTCTCGGTAAAGATGTTTCGGATATTACTTACACCATAGACTGTACTCATTTTGTCACCTTCTTAGGTTTGTTAAAGATGTCTCGATTAGGATCTTGACCAGGGACTTGATGACGACAGTACGCAACTAAGAACGATGCATAGTTGATCATGTCAAGAGCTGAGTCTTCGACCGATTCAAAGTTAGGTATACCTCCAGCCTCTTGTGCTTCTAACACTGAGACCATGCGGAGATACTTTGCTTTCATGATGTCAAGGATAGTCCAGACACCGTGTTCATAATAATCTGCTTGTTGTACTCGAGAATTGGCATTGTTGTAATCATTGCCTTTTCGTTCTTGGATATCAGCGGCTTCTAATAAGATGTTTGCTGACGGTCTTGAATATTGTTTCATAATATAACTCCCATGTTATAGTAGTATAATACCACATTTAATAATTAAAGTAAATTTATTTTTACACAAGCTTTTTCCCTGAGGCTGTTAAAGTTATTATACATAGATTCCCATAATGGTTTATATTTACTAGGTTCCCAGTATTTTTTAAACGATGGAGCATCCATTATATAAGTAAAATTTACTAGATAATAATCTTCAAAATCATTCACACGCGCAGTAACCACGTAATCTAATTTATCTTTATGTTTAAAGAATGTTTCCATACCTTTATTTGAGTATGAAAACATTTCACCACCATTTTCTTTATGCCTCTTACATTCAAATAGTATATTTGCCATGATAAATTCTACTAGCACATCCCAATAATAAGAATCAGCATCAGTCTTATCAAATTCTTTAGGATTTCTCATACCTTTTAAGCGTTCAGCTAAAGCATATTCTATGACTATATGTTTACAGTCATCGTATACTTCTTCATATGTACGTGGTCTTTTGCTTTGTTGATAATCACTTTCATAGATAGCTTTAGCCATCTTTGAGATATCTTCATGCACATCTTTTTTATACACTTTACATGGACCAGATGCAAGCATCTGTGCAAATTGTAACATTTGATTATACTTATCTTTAGTCATAAATCTTGTCGAATGCTCCTGTGTTATTTTTATGAGTTGGTGCTGTCCATCCTTCAGGCTTGATAAGATCAGGCAAACCTAGTGGGTTTGGTCGACCTTCCTTGATACCAACTTCCTTGGTAATGTTAGATTTATATACTCGGTCCCATGCCATATGTGCATCGATACCAAATAGATCTAATGTACCGATAGCAAACACAGATAGGTCGATCAATGCATCGACTGCATCATCACCATTCTTTGCCGCTTTGAGTTCGTCTAGTTCTTCTTGTAAACAACCTATACGAAACTGTAAGAAGTCCAATAGTTTATTTGCATCCATTTTTGACACGACTTCTCGCACACCGAACTTTGCGTGCATGTCGTTCATGTCTTTTACCCAATCTTGTGACATTTAGTTTTTTCCTTTCTTTAGGTACTTTAATAGTTGGCAAGGTTTCCACTTGCAACTGCTGTTTATTTCCTTCTTGCAGATGTCGCACTTCATAAGTTTTCCTTATCCTACAAATATTTTTATGTTGTAATACGTTAAACATTTGGCAATCTTTGCCTGTGATAGTAGATGCAGCATGATCTGATAATCCTTTTCCTGTAGCGCCATACGATACTACGTTTACACCAGTAGATACATTATCAATAGTTTGATATGCACCACCGACTCCTAAGATAGCACAGCCTTGTATACTAACCAAAGAAAGACTCAAGAGAAGCTTTCTCTTCAGCATGCCATCCTAACGGTTCGATGACGTTTTCCAATGCGTCAAGGAATACTTTCTCGAACTGTGTATCATAATCTATGTAGTCATCTAATCCAAACTCTTTAGGTAACACAGAGTTAAATGCTATGACGTTTTCGTTTATTGGATTTGGTGTTCGTAAGTAAACAAACTTGATCTTACCACCATTCGTAATTGGCTCATACTTCTTAGTCAAACCTTTTTGTTTTAGATAGTAGTTAAACAGTAGAGCGCCTCGAACTTGAATAGGTGTACCTTTCTTGTAGATCGATTGAGCAGTATTGTATTCTTTTAATCCAGAAATCGATCGAGGAAATGCGACATCAGAGACAGAGAGCGTGGAGAATTTTTTCTTGAATTCTTGGACGAATGTCTGAAGTGCACTTTGGTCCTGATGCAAGATGACCTCCAATGCATCCTTGAGTTTCGAGCGGACAACAGCAGGTGTCGACGATTTAACCATTTCAAGGCCCATAACTTTAATCTTAGGTTTCGCATATTGTACTCCTTCGGAATTATGTACGTTTAACACATATCTTTTCTTGCCGATCCATATGGCTTTATCTGCAAGCACTTCGCGTTTCATCTGCATCTTTTGTGAGTATGCATTCATGTATGTTGTAAGCTCTTGATAACCACCATCGATGAATGGTTGGATGACACGTTCACATGTCTTATCCATGAATGCCACCTTCTCTTCAGTAGTCTTGTCTACACATACCTTTTCTACAAGATCTTCGAGAGATAAGTATATTGAATCGGTATCGATAGCTATGACATAGTCTTTGTTATCAGTCTTCATGGTCTTATTCATGAAGTCGTTAAGCTTGTTTGCCATCCATCTAATGGATAGCTGACCAGATATGGTGATACCTTCAGCTATACGTAAGTCGTAATAACGGAAGTATTTATTACCGATAGCACCATAAGCTGAGTTCAATGCGATCTTCATTGCCATCTGTAGGTTCTTAAGCTTAGATATATCTTTGACAAGCTGAGGATCTTTATTATGTTCGTATTCTTGTTCTGCTTTTAACATTTGTTTCTTAAACTTAGAACGATTGTTGTACATCTCTTCCATCAATGCTGGAAGGAAACCTTTCTCGTCTTTAGTATAACACCAACCATTAGCAGATGTAGACAGTCCGACTGGGACTTCTATAGGTTCATGTGCTAAGAGTTTATCCACATTAATGTTCAACCTCTTGTCAGTGATTGTTTCAGGACTCATGTTATACTGCATGATAAGGTGTGGATACAGTGAGTTCAAGTCGAACGATGCAACCCATCTATGTGGACCAACAAGTGGTTCCTTAACATATGCGCCTTCAAACTCAGCAGACTTTGTAGACTCTTCTTTAAGTGGTATGGCTATACGTCGTTCATGTAGATAGTTAAAGATGATCATGTCCCACATACGAACAGGAGAGAATACATCTTCATAGTTGATCTTAGAGCTATATGCTAGGGTAAACACAAGCTCAATGAGTTTCATCTTGTCTTCTAGCTCGTCTACGAGTTCGGTATCATGGATGTTGTAATCGACAAACGTCTTCCAATGATTTGTATAGAAGTCTTTGAAGTTATCTTCAGGATTCTCAAGCTTCTTTTTACCAAGCTCGATGTGTGCTATGTAGTCAAGCTTGTATGATTCTTGGTTCGTGTATGTAAACTTTTTGTATAAGTCTAAGTAATCGAGGATTGATATGCCTAAGATCGAGTATGATTGTATTGTCTCACCTTTGCCAACATAAGCAGACTTCTCGTTGACAACACCCCATGGTGATAGTCGTTTGACATACTCATCACCTATTACTAAGCGTATCCTATTGACTAAGTATGGGATATCGAATGAGTTGATGTTCCAACCTGTGATCACGTCAGGATAATTATTAGACCAAAACACTACAAAGGTTTTGAGTAAGTCTGCTTCGTCTTTACAATGCATGAACTTAACATCTTTTCGGTCTGTCATGTACGGACGAGAGCCGATGGTCACTATCTGCTTATGATTATTATCCTTGATGGTGATAAGCAATACTTCTTCGTTTGCTTCTTTGATGCTAGGAAACCCATCTTCTGTTGCTGTCTCGATGTCGATCGAGTACAACTTAATCAGGTCTTTGTCCCAGTTTATGGTCTTAGGATAAGCCTCTGTGATGTATTGATATTGAAACTGTGTATTACCAAAGAACTCTTTACCTTCTACGTCCTTGTATAAGTCTATATATTCAGTGGCTGCTTTGATAGACTCAAACTTTTTAGGCACGACAGGAATACCATCCAGTGTTTTCCAAATAGATGATTGATCGGCAGTGTTACTAGCTTGAAATAATGTAGGTTGAAATGGTACTTTACTTTTGAATGCCTGACCATTATTAACGTAACGCAAAAATAACTGGTTGCCGTATTTGACAACGTTTGTATAGAATCTACTCATGATATAATTATACCATTAAAGATATTTAAAGTACACTTATAATTGTGGTTTAACCTCGATAGATGGAGCAACTTCCCATCTTTTCTTTTCTGACGAGAATAGGTGTTGTTTATAGGTAACAACTAGACCTGGGCCAAAAGTAAGATTAAATACAGGAATGTCACGATGCTTACTGTGGAGGTCTGGATCATTCCAGCAACCTTCATGCATAGTACCATCGTTTTCTGTTGCATAAGCTCGATATAGATATTCTTTTTTTGCTTCATCAATTTTACACTCTTCAGTTGTTACTACTACAAACCCATTATCATCATTAGGCATATACAACTCTTTTGGAAGATCTGCTGCCTGAACTGATAACGATAATAATAAAAGCGCTAAATACTTCACGATGCGCTCCTTAACGTTGCAATTAAGTATTTATGCTACCAATGCCTTATAATGCCTGCAATAATGAATAGACATGTGATGAAGTTAACGCCAATCACTATGGTACGGATAACTGTAACCTTGTCTGACTCTCTATCACACTCAGAGGCTTTCTCACCTAATGCTTTAGCCCACAGTCTCCATAAACGATTCTTTTGTCTCTGCTTAATTGATGTGTCTATGAGCTCATCTGATATTCTATTCATCTCTTGTTGAATAAGCTGCTCTACTTTCATTTTATAGCCCCAGACGAATCTGCTTTATCTTTGTCTTCACGGATCTCCACAAAGATTGGGAGGAATAAACTCTCACCTTCGTGTTTGCTCCTAATACGAGCGTTGTACCTGACAGCCACCACCTTACCAACGACATCTTGCTTTTTAATCTTCGCGCGATCTTCATCGTTAAATCCACTCCCCACTTTAACTTTAATAATGCCATCATCTGACTCACAGACGAGGGCTCCCAATAGTCCTTCATACTTACCTGTGCCGTCTTCAACATCGACGATCTTTAAATCACACTCTAACTCACCCTTAAATTTAATAAGTGACTTAGATCGTTTGTTTTCCCATGGAGCGTTCATATCTTTGAGTATGATGCCTTCCTCTCCAATGTCGTAATACTCTTTAAACTTTGCTTGTGCCTCTTCAATGGTCTCTACAGTGAAGTTAGGCACAAGTTGGATCTTTTCGGGTAAGTCAACCAACTGTGCAAACCTAGATTTGTACGGAGTAGGACATTCGCCTGATGTAAAGTACATGTAAGGTATGAAGTCCCATACAGTAGCACGAACCATTGCTGCTTCCTTAGCAGATATGGTACCTTTCAATGCTTTATTAAGTATACCGTTACCAGTCTGTCTATTCAATGGATAGCCATCTTCGTCGGCGACGAGCAGCTCACCATCAAACACACAGTCCATACCGTTTGCCATCTTAACAAACTCTTTTTCAAGGTTACCAAGTAGATCGATGGTCTTACCATTACGAGACTTGAACTCGCACTTATCATCACGAACAACGGCATTAAACCTCATGCCATCCATCTTTAATTGGACGTATGCTGGCCAATTGATCTTATCTACAAGCTTCTGTTCGTATTGGGAAGCCAGCATACAGGGATAATCTAAAATAAGGCCAAGCCAAACATCGTTGGCTGTAGCAGTAGATACACCACATTTCAGGTCCTTTGCTATGATGCGTTCAAGCACCTTAGCATTTTTCGGAGAGAGTGAAGTAAGGACCTGAGTGAGGTGTTCTATGGCAGCATTACCAGTTACGATACGGCTGCTTAACTCAAACAGTTGATCCATTGCACCAAGTAGGCAACCACTCCCAGTTGCTTCGTACTTTGGGATCTTACGAATATAAAACTGTGTGAAAGGGTCTAGTGCTAGACGAACCACTTCACGTAACACTTTGTTGTTCTCGTGTTTCTTTAGTAGATCGATCTTATAGTTCCGCGAAGGATTTGCTGCAAGATCTTCTAGTATGTCATAGACTTCTGTCAGATCCATTCCTCGGGTGTTGACTGTAAGTTCTTACCAATCTGCTTCATCATGGCTTCGGCCATGGCACACTTAGTATCGAAGTCATCCACATGTATAGTATCATAGTCGATGTTAAACATCTCAGTAAGACGTTCGTTGATATAGTCAACCACGTCATCAGTCAGATGAAACGAATTTGCTTCTACGAAGTCCTTAACTTGTTGGTCTTCGTCTTTGAATAAGTCTAGCTGTGTCATATTATCTCCTTCTGTAAATATAGACATCGAAACGTTCTGCATAAGCTAATGGCAATTCTTGTTGGAACCTACTGATACTTTTACCTGCAGCAAAGGCTGGTAAAATACGAGGACCACGCCCATGAAGCTTAACATATTTTTTAGTAGGTGAATTCTTGTTAAGCATAGATACTGTCTTACGAACAGCGTCTAGCTTTTCCATGTCCACAGCAGATAATGGATCCACTGTCATTACATAACTGGTTGATGTTCTCATTATACAGCCTCCGGTTCAGCAAAGAAGTTTTGAAAGCCGTTAAAAGCTATCGCAAAGCAAACACGAAGCTTGATGTCGGCAATATCTGAAATGTTTTCTTTGATATGGATCATAGCAGCTAGAAAATCGCCATCATGATCTTGTGTAGCATAAGCTGTGATATAATCTAAAGCTTGCTTTTCTGTGATATTTGTAATCATTAATCTCTCTCCTTATTAATATAGAACCATTATATAGTATTTGCTAATTAATGTACATAGCGGAGCTAAAAATAAATTGCTATATGGATCAATAACTTGCATAATATATAAGTCTTTGATTACATTGGACTTTTATCTGGGAGCTGCCCAGGACAGCCTAGGACATAGTTTGCTTACTAGCTAATAGGTTTGTATTACTGGGAAGGTTCATTTAGTTCTGCAATAAGCCATGCATATGGGTCCGGCTCATCTTTTTTAGGCTGAAACTTAGCGACCTCAACCACGATCGCTTGTGGGGCCTGGGGAGATATCATGCTATCTACAAAACTCATACCAAATATCATTAAAATTACGTCCATAATATATTCCTTAAGTTAAGCGCAGTCAGATAATGATTCTATCCATCTCTTACTGCATTGGATTTTTGTTTTACCTATACCATCGCATGGATATACAGGATCCACTTGTTTTGCTTCAAATACTGTGGTTACTTTTTCGTCGACGATGACCACTTCGTCTTTATTTTTAAATTCCATTTTCTTTTCCTTGTGGGATGTTATTAAAAGGCTTTTGACCATTACTATTTATGTAACGAAACAACTTACATTGATAAGCAAATCGTTTAGGCTCAACTTCAGGATGCGCCAGTTGATCTCCATAGAATTCATAGAGTTGCTTCCATATCTCTTCTAGTCCCATAATGCTCTATAGTATTTTCCAAATAGTCTTAGACCGTTATCAATACGCGCCCAGTGTTTCTTTAGACCAACTTTATCTACTTTAATCTTACGTACTGATTTATTTAGATCCTTTTCTTTACGAGATTTAGTATGATCGTAGAATTTACCATCATGATCCCAATCAGATAACTGTTCAAATGTCCAGATCATCTCATCAAGTATATAGTCCCATCGTTTATGAAATATAGGATCATTATCCTCATCGGTAGAATGGGTATCCTGATATCGAGCAGATGTTTTACCTTTTTGATTGCGTCTTAATTTTAATGGTACATCTTCGTCTTCTACAAATGGAGATCCATGTTTTACACGTTTAAGTTCTTTAAGTAATGGTGCGATGATAGGAGATAAGGTACTATCGACTGACCATGCATCCCATGGATCGATCTTAACGTAGTTGATGTCACGTTCAAAGAATGATCTAATGTCATATAATACACCACAGAACCAACCAAGTTTTGTATACTTGACGATGTTCTCAACTAATGGTTCATCATAGCCTACCTCACGCCAAAAGATTAACTTATCGACGATCTCATATGGAGATATCCAACTGTTCTTTGGTTTGTTTTTATATACTATCATAGCATGCTTCTTACCTTTTTAAATACTTCTCGTCTATCACTAAATTTAACTTGACCATGTAAATCAACAGGACTAAAAAATGCAGTCCATCCATGATTAGCATGAAATGTTCCTGTTACTTCTTTACCATTAATAGTATCAAAATAAATCCAAGGATAATTGGCAGCAAATGTTACATCTATGCCTAATTTATTAAGTCTGCGCACGAATGTTTCTATTCGATATTCGTTCATTAATGTACAGTTGGAATGATTAGCTCTGCAGTTAAGTTCCAATCCTCTACCTTAGCACCACGAGGTACGTCGATGCCTTCAATGATCGCTTTCTTTACGAACTCCATCAGAAGCTTGTTATATACTTCGTCTGGTATCTCATTTATATCTAGTTTAATGATCATTTTGCATTCTTCAAACACAATAGCATTTGCTCTTTAGAGTATGATCCGATCAACATTTTGTTATTGATCCAATTCTTACCATATGTTTTTAAAGCCCATTTAGGAAACGCAAAACGATTTTCAATCCTAACGACTGTTTCACCGTAAGATGTTGTAAATAAATTATAGTTCTTTTTTTTCACTTTAAACCTCCACATATTTTAATTTAAAAGATCCATGACCACCTTCTTTTGGATAGCCACGGGGGTTACAGACGATTCTTGTGGTACTTATATCATATTCGCAAGGGTCATGGGTGTGACCATGGACCCAGGCTTTAATCTGTGGGCGATAGGCAATAAAATCATCAAGGTTCGTATGAAAGGCGCCATTACCAATATCACCAGACCATTTCTCATGGCAGGATTGAAATGATGGGCTATGGTGTGTAATCACTACAAACTTCTTGTCTTTTGGCTGGGTGACAATGTTAATATACTGGACAGTTCTATCAAACTCTTGTATGGATAGCTGAGGTGTATATTTACGATAGTTCACTCCATCAAAATACTTAATGATTCTCCAGTCGGGCATGAAGTCGGTAACAGCGCCCATAGTCATTGAATCTTCTTCATTCATATTTGTCCACATGGTACCACCCACAAAGGTGATGTCATCTATGGTAACAGTCTGATTGTTTAATATGTGAATATTAGGCACATGGCCTAGGTTTTGAAGTAATTGCTTGTGAGTATCATTAAAGACATAATGATAATGCTCATGGTTGCCTATCACATAAATGATATGCTTAAACTTCTTACTACAATCCTCAAAGAATTGTTTATAAGATTCTGTTAGGTTAGGTCTTGAATCAAAGTGTTTCGCCACGCATATATCGCCGGCAAGCACCAATACATCAGCATTCTCGTCATTATTGAGAGTGATGGGTTCAAACTCTAAGTGTAGATCTGATGCGAATGCTAATTTCACTAAATTATTCCTAAGTTATGTAGTAATAAGAATAGTAAGACAAAGAATCCTACCATCCACCAGTTTATGAGTTCAGCTGGCTTTTTATGACCATTGAATTGAGGTTCATATTCGCCCCATCCAATTTCCCTAGTACTGTGTGGAAAGTGATACTGTCTTGGATCTCGATTATAATCCCAGTAACCACCCCAATTATCTGTACGCCTGTCTTTTTCTGGCATCATATGCTCCTTACGGTTATATTGTTAACGTTTTTTCCAACATTAGTCGGCATAGTTAAGTCTATATTGAAACGCATGGCTTCATTTTCATAAACTATGATGGCTGGTTGATCGAAGGTTCGTGTTACTCCCCACCTAGATCTTTTTGTTTGACCAGCTTGTACCCATTCGTACATGATATCATTTTGTACGTCAACATTAGTCTTATATAGTTCTTTGCCGTTTAAATCATAAGCTGCGACTTCTACCTTCATCTCATGATACGGCATGTTATTAAGTCCGCCTGCTACGTTATAGCATGTCACATCACCACTAGTCCTTTTATCAGATAAACATAACATTGGGTCTTGTGATGTTTGATACGTTTGCTGAGTACCACTATAAGCTAAAGACCCAAGTATGGCTAAGTATGGGTTAGTAGTCATAGCTTTATTTAGTAAAGCACCATTGATCCTGTCTCTTGTGTCAGTATGTGTGTTGCCTTTGTCATCTACTAAACTGTGAAATGACTTGATATCTGATATCCATTTTGGCTGCCATTGCACATGTGTGTTTATCTTAAAAGATACATGTGTGCCCTTTGGTATAGCTTGCACTTGCACTGGCTTTATATAGAACGCCTTTTTAGGGTCATCTAAGTGCTGAACTATATTCAACTTATTATTAAAGTCATCGATCTTAGAGTTTAGTTGGTCTTGGTCTAAAGTTGCACCATTTTCAACTAACATCTTATTGTTTTTAATAACGTCAACGTCTGCTTGTATGGTGACTTGACCTTGTCTTTGATCAATTACTTTATAAGACTTGATGACACCACCATTATACTGCTTGATCTGTTCGAAGACATTTTCGTTAGATCTCCATATCGTGTCTGATATGATGAAAGTACCAACAACTTTTTCAAGCGCAGCTATCTTAGCGTTCTTAAGTGCAGCTTCATAGCTATCACCATAGCCTGTGACCACTACGACTTCTGCGTTAGCGTTAACAGCAAAAGCTAGTGCGGCTAAAAGTAATTTATTTAGTCGCACTAGTAGACCATTCTTGTACAGTATCTACAGCAGTGTTTAATTTAGCCACAGATGCTTCAACACCTATGCTACCTATATAAAAGCCTACGATCGCTCCGATTATAAATTTAATCATTATACACCGTCCATTTGGTTTCTAATCTTACGTGAAGCATTGATTGACTTCTTAGATACTCTGATAGTCACAGCGACCATGTTCACATCAGCATCGATCTTACGTTCTACGATCATAGTACCTTTTAAGATACCGTTTGCTGATTGACTTATAGTCTCTTTAACTGTCTGTGCTACTTTGTTTGCACGGTTACGTTTCTCTGTATTTTCAGAAGCAGTTTCAGTCTTGTCAATACCTACCATCTCACCTAGTGCATCTAAGCCTTGTGTTGGCTTTTTAGTATCGCTAGTTGAACCGTTGATGTTATCATCTAACACTACTTTAGAGATTGAGTCAGTAACCTTATCAGACTTGACTGATGAGCTTAAGAACTCTGTTAGGTTTCGTTGTGCTCTCATGTTTGCAACCATGAACGCCTCTTCACGAGAATTTGCATGATTGAAGTTTAATGGAGCAGTACCTGTAGATTCAAGTGTTAACCACTCTTCACCGTTTTCATCGAACTCAAGTTTCACATGACCATATTGTTCAAGGAACTTGACCTCTTGTTTTTTAATATCTGGCTTTGCTTCTAACGGATTAGTAATAGTTGCAACTTTAGGATTAGAACTACACCCAACAACTAATAGTAATGACGCTAAAAGAGCTGATAAATTTTTAGCTTTCATTTAGTTTCTCCTCATTTTTGAAATGTCTATTGCATCTTCGGCTTTGAAAATAGGAACTGCATTGGATTTATGCAGCTGACCGATACCTATCATAGCATCACCTGTATATTGTTGTGATGCTTTTTTAGCTGTCGAGCCAACACCGCTATTCAATGATGGATAGCTTGGAGTTTCTCGACGAATAACTACTGGATCAGACGGCAACTTAGATTTAGTTGCTTTGTGACCGGGTTTAATATCGTACTTAGCTAATAGCGCTTGCCAATCAGCCTTGAGCTGACGTTGCTTAGCATTAGGTTTTTTAGGCTTGCGCCTAGGAATGTGCGGACGTATTATCATATAAATCATTATACCCTATGCACGAATTAATGTACATAGGTATGTTAAAATAAATTGCTATATAAATCAATAACTTATAAAAAGAATGTCTCTAGACTATTTGGGGACGCTTTTGGAGCATTCCAGTCAGCTCCAGTCCAATGTGGGTATGAGGCTCTGGACAAGTGGACCGACTTAGGCTTCTCCATGAACTCAAAATCAAGCTCACCCTTATCGTTTATCATGTCGTCTACCCATTCAAATACAGGTATCGGACCTTTCAACAACTCTTCTTTAAATATCTTACGAAGGTTATCACGTTCCTTCTGTGTTCCAGTGTATGCAGTACCTTTATAGTAACCAGTCTTTGGTAATATTCGAGACTCGTTCTCTATAGGTAACTGTTCCCATATCATAACGTTTGCTTTATATAGATCTTTAATGCGTAGACATTCTTTTATATACCTAGCAGCAAGATCTCTAGTAGATTGAATCGGATCCAGTTGTCTCATCAAATGGTGACGAATATCAATGTTGCCAAAGTATACTTCGATTTCATTGTACTCACCTTCTGGTATGAATGAGTCGAAGCCCATTGAGATGGCTCCATGTAATGTCTTAAACGGAGTAGATACGTTCATCCATCCGGGTCTGTACATACAAATAGCATGGCTGTCACCTATCGCTATCTTATTATATCTCTTAGCAAGGTTTGGATCATAGGTGATAGCTCGTTCTTGTAGATCTTTTAATCCAACCCAATCTACCTGTTTCCATAGCTTGTTCATCTTCTTGTCATTGCGAATAGCATCCTCGACTCGCGGATATAACATACCCCAATAATCTGGCATATCTATCGCTAGCGACCATACTGCACCTCGAAAGTTACTTAGTGCGATGATGTACTCTATGTTTGCATAGTTCTCTAATCCACCGAATAGGTTGAGTGATCCACCCCAGTCATTACCATGATATAACGCTACTGTATCGTATGCATTATAGTCAAGTAGTTGATTACCAGTCATGTGGACAGTCACATCCATCCCAGCATTCTTTAGCTGATCAGCATAGATGATACCTTGTGATGCCTTATGCGAGTGTATCTTATTGGAAACTGGCGAGAGTGGCTGTGTTAGTAGTAGTTTCATCTTTTTTCCATTTTCTATATGAGTCTGTCTTATCTATGATACTGTAATCGTTTAATACTGGATCTGTTCCAACGTTCCACATCAGTATGTTCTTACCCGTATTTTTTGGTATGTACTTCCAAACTTTAGCATCGTATGTACGTACTGTAGGGAACGGCGGTAAGTTCTCAAGCTTTTCGGGTGTTGCAAATTCAAGTGGTTCGTCAATAAATTCTGCTCTACCTAATTCTCCTTGTTGTAGGTTACGAGCTACAGCTACCGAATGGAACTTTGCATTTGGCCATGCGATCTGTAGTGCACGTGATAGTACACCAGTACTTATAGCTACATAAACTTCATCAGGTTCTGGCACCTTAGATGCAGCATATACAATACCTGCTGTTGCTAGTTCATGCTTTAAACCAAGCGGTATGAATGCATAACCATTTTCCTCTGCATACTTCTTAGCAGCTAAGTTTAGGTTAGGCATAGCAGCTATGCGTTCAAAATGCACCTCTGCCCCACGTTCAATACAACATGCTTGATGATGTGATATCTGCTTTGATGATGGCATGAACAACACGATCTTCTTACCATGTATCTTAGCTACATCACATAGAGATACACCAGCAAGCCCGACTCTCGGCTGTACATATACTAACGTGTCGTTTGGTATCTTTGCTGCTAGCAGATCACCAGCTCTTGTCTTTGTACCAACGATAAGGTCATCTCGAACTACTCGCACGCCTTCATGTTCAATAACAACCGGATCTGGGTTATATGGTGTCCATCCTTCACATAGAGATAGGTAATAGTCTTTGGCCTCTAACCATGACATCATGCCTACTTCTTTGTTTACACCTTCAACGAACGTTCTCATGCCACCCTCAAACTAAATGTTTCAGGGAATATCCAGTTATATGGTATACGTTTAGTAGGTGACTTAACACCATGTGATATAGCAATGTGCTTATAAAAGAAACATGTCTTATCTTCTATATTTAACATCTTCTGTTTTCTCATTGGGTTGCGTGGATCATCTCTAAGCTGATACATCTGTGATAGCCATAACTCACCGTTCTTATTCTTAGGTATGAACTGACCATCTACATCGATCTCATACTGTACTTTGCCGTTTAAGTTAACACCAAATATCTGATGCATACCATCAAAGTGACCAGTACCACCAAACAATACTGACTCTGGATCTACGATGTCTGGATATGCCATAGCCATGTATCGTGCGGCGTTCTTGCATGGATATAATGGACTACGAAAGTTTTGTTTCTCTTTGAAATACTTCTCTAATAACTTTGCATACTCCATCATCGTGTATGGTCGTCCTAACCTATTACGATGTTTATCAAGAAACCCCCACATCTCCTCAGCAGCTTTCATAGGACCATCGATCAACCATTCTTTGACGTTAGTGTTCTTAGGATAGTAGATCTGAAACAAGTCATTACGTGCATGCCTGTTTTCTTTGAAGTGTTCTCTTAGGTTTTCTGGACCTTGATACATCAATCGTGTTAGTGTGCCCCAGTGTTCGTTACTAAAGGAGAACGTAAGCGTGTACCATAATCTTAACTTAGGATCAATGACCTTCTTCATGATATCACAGAACGGATGTTCATGCCAATGTAAACGATGTGAGAAGATCTGATAGTCTTCTGCTAGTAGTTGATCACGACGTAAATCAAACTCTTGACAGAACTCAAAAAACTTATCGAGACGTTTATCAAGTGACCAGTCCTTCATCCAAGACTCTGTAGGCTTTCCATCTTTTAGTAATACTGGTGATGTACCTTTATAAGTGATGTTCTTATATTCGACGTTATCGATAAACCTTGTTAGAGTGTTTTGCATAGTTCCTTATATTGTTCTACAGTCATGTTGTTTGCTTTTAAGATAGCATCATCTGATGGATGAGCTGTCATACTATTAAATGTGTCTACTAATCCTAGTTGTAGCATTGCTTTCTGTCTACCAAATGGATGGTCTTTAATCTTACATGACGACCATACACTATCAAAATCAAGATGATCGTAGTCAGATCCTGGTCGGACATAGTTCTCTACCCATCGGATGAAGTCACAGCATACGTCTTCTGCATTGTATGGGTATGCTTTAGTATCTTCATATATCTTCATCATTACTTGATCTAAGAATTGTTCTTGTTTCATCTTAGATGTAGGTTTAGCAAGATATGATATACACTCTACTGCATTTGTACCGTAGTAAAATGGTGATGTCTTATCTACATACTGAGGATACCAGTCAGCCACGTCTGCAACCACTGCTGCGTATTGAAAATGGTACTGTCTTAAGTCGTTCTTAACGTTCCAATCCAACATGAATGAACCGATCTCTCTTAATGATCGTTTACCACCAGATTCTAAATACTCTGCTAGTTCTCTTGCTAATCGTGGTGCATACTCTGATAGGTAATAGTCTCCACCCTTTTTGTATCTTGAATCTGCTGGTGGTTTAGGAAAAGCTGGGAACTGATAACCTACAGAAGTATAGAACGATGATGGATAGTTATTCACCATCTCGACCATGTCTTCAATAGTCTTACAGTTGTGTAAACCAAATAGTATGGTATTGTGATATCCACTTGGTTTTGTAGAATAGTTGATCGCAGAACCGCATACACGATGGAGGATAAAGATGTACAGCCATTCAGGTAACTTAAAGTCTGAGTGTTTTCCTGTCCAGTTCTTAGCTATCGTATCCCGTTGACGAGTGATCTTACCAGCTTCCATCTTTTTCCAGTATGGGTGATCTTCGGTCCAGCCATAAAAGCAATCATTAACTATCTGAGAAAACCCTGCGTACTTACGTTCTACCACATCATATAGTTCAATATAATGAAGTAGATCATCATTCATGTCCGACTCTGCATGCGGTATCATACCATACGGTGGATTAAGAGATACGTTACACTTTTCTTGCTGATCCTTTGCAAGACTAAAATATCTTATGTACTCGTCATAGTATTGTGTAGTCTCAATCATTGAGATAATCTCTTAGTCGTTTTAACATCTGCTCTTCATATTTAGGGTCATTTAAGTTACGATTCCTTGGAGAAGGATGATCTATCTTATAGTGTGGTATGTTATACTTCTTACATACGCGTTCTACAAACCCACCTAATGCGATGATCTTCTTTCGACCATGCGATACAGTGTATAGCTTCTTATACTGTACGTCTTTAATGTCATAACTATTGATCTTATCAGGTATCACGTTATGGAATGCAAATGCATGCACATCTACAGTTTCTAACCATTTGCTCAGACGTGCAAATGTCCCATTCTTAAATGGTTTAGTTTTAGAAGAGGGACATTGGCCTAAGATCAATATATCATTAGAAGGCTTATGGCCTTCAATGAAGTCTGGAACTGATTTCATAATATAATTATATCCCGTCTGGGATTAAAAGTACAATTATTTGGCTTTAAATGCTGCGTCGTTTGCACCAGCTATCATGATGCCTGAACCAAAGATACGATTATATTCGTCTGCTAGTTCTTGTTTTGGATAACTGTTTGAAGCAATAGCGCTGTGATTTAGTGAGATCGTTCCATCTGCATAAGGCATATATGGAGCAAAACCTACTGACATATTACCTTCTTTAGTTTGTTTATAGATCAATAATACTGCATCTTTAATGACCATTACACCCTCGCCTGATGAGATTTGAGTACATAAGATCTCTTCGCTGCTGATCAATTTAATGATTAATAATTTAGTGTCCGCCATATTCATCCTTTAATAATGTAAATTCTATAAAATCTGCTGCTGTTTCTAAGTTACTAAAATGTTTTACAAAAAACTTATCAATGTCCATTAGATGATTACCTACGACCACGACACTCATATTTTTAAGTACTGAAACTTTTAGTTGATAGTTTCCCCTCCGTAAAAACGGATAAGAAACTAAGTCTTTTGTCAATTCATTCTTCATCATATATTTATGAGGGGAGATTGCTCTCCCCTACCCTTTAACTATCAGTCTTTTCTACTAACAACTCTTTTTCTTTGGGTTGAATTAGTGGAAGTGAGTCAGAGATCTCGATGTTACGAGGCTTCTTAGATTCAGGGATTACATTCTCAAGAGCAACACGTAAGATACCATCCTTGAACTCTGCACCTTTAACTTCAACAGTGTCAGCAAGTCTAATAGTCTTAATGAATGATCTTGTACCAATTCCCTTATGGAGGTACTGTACATCTACATCATCAGGATTTTTATTTCCTTTGATCTCGAGTAGTCCATCTTTAAGGGTGATAGTTACCTCTTGTTTATTAAAGCCTGCGATTGCAAGTTCAACGATGTATTGATAGTCGTCTACCTTAATAATGTTATGAGGTGGGAAGGTTGATGCTGGAGTTTGAGCATTAAGTAAAGCGTCTAGCTCATTAATGATGTTATCAAATCCAACTGTTGAAGGCCAGATAGGGCCAAATGAAACGTTTGTTGTTCGCATTTATTTTCTCCTTATTTAAGCGAGTTTAACAAAATACCTACCCCGAAGGCATAGGCAATACTATTTATACAACTTGTGAGGTTATTTTAATACGAGGGAACCTCACAAAACCCTAAGTAATACTTAATCTGTATTCTTTTCTGCGTATGGTCTACGACCTAATTGATGCAGACGTAGTGTCTTATATTTATCTTCAGCAACTTGCTCTTCTTTACTAACCACGTCGCCTTCATATGTTTCAGCTTTTGGAGCTGGAACCTTTGCATATGGTCGTCTAGAAAACTGTTGATTGTTGATATTGTTTTGATCAACATCTGCTGCATGTGAAGCTATACTAAAAAATAAAGTTATGAGTAATACCAAAGCTTTCATTTAAATCTCCTTAGTTGTTGTTTCTATAATTATTTATTGAAACGCGCTCGAAAATTTATATGCCGTTTGGTATACGTCAGTATATACCTATTTAGTTGGTAGGTTATTTTCTTTTTGAGGCTCGGGTTTAACTTCACGATCCTCGGGGACTTTGCCCCAACCTACCGTCTTATCCCATTCTTGTTGAGTGTACTTATAATCCTGCGTCATCTATAATATCCTGCAATGCTTGATTGATAGGTTTATAGCCATAATAGTGGAGCTTCTCTGCTTTACGATCTAAGAAGTCTCTTCGTTTAGTAATGTCTCGGGCCATGTGTGCTGCCATCAAGATCATATAATACCTGTTACCTACAGCGTTTACTGCTTTTTGCACGTCGACCCTTGGTAACTCAGGTCGGTTCTTTTTGTCCTGTTGCATTCCACTGTCCTCCATAATAATGTTCAAGTTTGCCTTCATTGTTAAGTCTTTGGTCTCCGTCTTGTGGAGCGTCTAACTTAACTGACCAATCGATGGCATCAAAGTTCTTATCAAATTCTTTTGTGGCTGACTTTGATAAGATGCTATCACTAGTGATGTCATTCTTTGCTACCATTATTTTGCCTTATCTTTTTTAGGTCTGCCTTTTGATTCTTTTTTCTTATCACGATTACCCATTATGATCTCCTTAATATAGTTTTGGTGGTAACTTTGTAGATGCTACTTTCTTAAGCCATCTCTTACGAGATTGATTCTTGGCTTTCTTACGCGCGATGCATGGTTTCTCGTACTGCATACGATCACGTATCTCTTGTAAAAGACCAGAGTCTTGTACTTTGTTTCTAAACTTCCTGAAAGCCTTCTCGAACTGGCCATCAGGCACGTCTACTGCAAGGCCTTGCCTTTCGTCTGGTCTTGGTTTAAACTTTTTATTTGGTATAGCTATTTTGATTCTCCTTGACTAATATGCCCATTATACCATAATTATTAATTAATGTACATAGTAAAAAATAAAGGGGACATTTTAAGTCCCCTTTGCCGACCGAGTATCCCCAGTCCATGTACTAGAACAATTACTTGTTCATTACGTACATTGTTACTTCGAAACCGAAGCGCATTTCAGTTGCAGCTGGTTTTGTCCACATAGTAGTTCTCCTTTGTTTATAAAATATTGCGTTTATAAACTCATGTCAGTAGAGATATCAATAAGATAAAGGTCTACCTTGAGGCCTATATAACTTTGTACAATCATTCAACCATACAGATACATTATATCATGACTTTGATTTAATGTACATAATTACTTATACAATATTTATTAAAAAGGACTAGTTAAAAGTATTAAAAAGTAATAAACCTGTTATTATTCAGCTGGTGTTTCTGATTGCGCTTGTTCAGCAGCTGTAGCTTGTTCTGCTGCTAATTTTTGTTGCTCTGCAAGTTGAATTTCACCTTGTTGTTTAATTTTAGAGATTAATACAACGATCTCATCGAATGGGTGTTTACCCAAAGAACGAAGAATGGTATTAATTTCTTCAATTGTTAAATCAAGTTTGATGCTCATAAAAACTCCTAGTTATTAATAGTAACGTTACGTTTAATACCGCCGATGTTATATTTCGGTACTAATTCCCACTCAGATTTTTCTTTGTATGAAACAACTTTGATCTGAGATAGAGAAGCCTTTGGTTCTGCCTTGGATTTATCTAAAATCTTAAGCAGACCCCAATCTTGTAGTAATTCAGCTATGACATTTCGTCTCTCGATATCGGACATAGAGATATCAGATTCTTTGCCATCAAGGGCAAACAATTCTTTAAAGTGTACGATGAAGTACTTACCTTGTTTATGTAGTATATGGCATGACTGGAATAGCTTCTTGTCTTTTCTAGACGCTATACCGATGCGGGTTAGAGTTTCTCTGACTTTGAGGAAGTTATCTGGTTCGATCAAGTCAACTTCTAACATTGCATCAGGTGTCCAATCATAATACACCATTGCTATAGACATTATAAAATCACTTTCTTTATTTAATTACATAATATATTTATAAGGTTTCTAGTTTCTACCGCCCTTATCATAGGCTTGTTGGAGTTCTATTAACTGCTTGGGTGTCAAGATATTTAATACTTCATAAGCTTTCTTTTCAGAGTACTTGTAATGGTTCATGATAAGCTTAAGGCTGTCTGTAGTGGCTTCCTTCTTATGCCATTTTGAAAACCTCTTTTTCTTTGGGATAGAGTTCTTGAGGAACTCAAATTGCCACTTCTTAGGAATATCCCTGATCACGTTCATCTGGTTGGCATATAAGACTGTGTCTGGAAAGAATGATAGGCCTTTGTTTATGATAAAGGCATTATAGTCCTTCTCTGCTTGAGGGTCTGTAAATAGATCCTTCTTGTTCTCGTTTATAGCATTAAGAAAATCAAATGGTGTCATTGAACTCTACTTCTTTTAGGTTTGAAGACCTCGCCATGAATGATGTATTTGGGTATCTCTTACGAAGGTCGTCTACCATCTCATTCTTTGAGTTAGCATATCCTAAGAACGAGTTATCCTTCCTATCATACGCGTACACCCTATCTTTGATCTTGACTAGATCAATATCCACTACTTTTAACTTTGTTTCTATTGGCGAGTTTGCTATACTATCAAGCATTAACTTCATCTTATAGTTGATTAATACTCTTTGTATGTACCAACCTAAAGCAACTCCTAATAATGCGCCGACTATGAATGTTAACATTATTTCCCTTCGAACGGCGGTGTTCCACCGTTTTTAATGTACTCGTCGATCGTCCTAAGCTTTGCGTTATGTATGTTGATCGCGGTTTCACGGATATCGTCAGGTTTATCTACATGATCTAGTTTGATAAACCCACGTTCTATTAAATAGATCGCTTTATCCCAGTCCTCTGCATCATACTGGTCTTTTATTATTTCATCTTGCATTGTGCCATGATCTCCGTTAGTGCAGCCATGAGGTTTACTTCATGATCTGCTACGAATGCAGCCTTATACTGATAATCGGCAAGTATCAATACTAGTTGAGGTATACTCGCTGCTTCTATGTTCACAGAAGACGTGTCGTATAGCTGCCTAAATATATTTATAGTATCTGAATCTCCATTCTTAGCTACCCATTTCCTAACTTCTGTGTAGTTTTTATCTTTGAGGTTAGTGATGAGTTGTTTGAATGACTCTTCAGTTACATTTAATAATATGCCTGAGTCGATCTTACCAGACACAGAATAACGTTGTAGTTCATTTAGTACACGTCTCCAATCTGGAAAGTGTTTAGTCACTAACTCTGCTACAACTTTTTGATCTGCTACAATATTCTCTTGAGTAAGTATATTCATTACTCGTTTAAAGAACGATGAAGCAATTTGTTGCTTTTCATTATTCTCGATCTTGAAATCAATCACACTACACCTTGAATGGAGAGGATCAATGATTCGGTTCTTATAGTTACACGTAAAGATGAAACGACAGTTGTTAGAGAATTCTTCGATGAAAGCTCTAAGAGCTGGTTGTGTAGAGTTTGGGTTTAGATAGTCTGCTTCGTCTAGTATGATGACTTTCTTTGAGTCAGTCAAAGATACTGTTGAGGCAAATGATTTGATCTTGGTTCTGAGTACGTCAATACCTGATTCCTCAGACCCGTTGATGAGTAGGTATTCGGCACCTATCTCGTTACATAATGCTTTGGCTACAGTGGTTTTACCTACACCTGCTGTACCACAAAACAAGAAGTTTGGTAGTTCACCAGTTTGGACGAACTGCTTAAATGTTTCTTTTAAGTTCTTTGGTAAGACACAATCGTCGATCTTTTGTGGACGATACTTCTCCACCCATAAGTATTCTTGCATAATAACTCCATGATATAATTAAATCTCAAATGTACTATCTGCTTCAATCGCTACATAATAAATTAAACTATTGATACTTTGTGACACAAAACGAGAGATCTTTTTAGACGAGATCGATACGTCATAGTTGCCACTGATCAGTTTAAGGTTATCAACTTTGATGTTGACTTTGAATACTAAAGATGATGGACAGATGTCATATTGATATGAGTTAGCTGTCTTATTCTTTTTATCAGACACTACTACTGATATTGTTGTACCATTACCAACGAATGACACGTCTGTAGCTTTAAGTAATGGTGCAGTCTTAAGGATATTATTTAGTACAGCTGAGTCAAGCTTAAACTCGATCTCTGCTTGTGGAAATACGATGTCCTTCTTAGGAGCAACGATTGCTTCTTCTGAAGCTTTGAACCATTTAATAGAGCTATTACCTTCTTTGATTAACAATGTCTTGTCATCAAAAGTTAAGTTCGGATCATTGAATAATGATAGAGCACCAAGCAGCTCGTTCACGTCATAGATACCGAACTGTTCAGGAAATGTTTCAGCTACCGTTACTGTAGACATGATCTCAGAACCTACAGCTATAGTAGAGATGGTATTTCCAGGTTTAAATAATAAGTTGCTGTTGATGTTTGCATAGTTTTTAATTATACTGAGCGTCTCTTTACTTAGTTTCATCTGTCTTCACCCCTTTCTTATAACGTTTTAAAATCTCACTAGAATCTTCCATATTATTTAATAAATTTCCTAATAAACCTATAGCTTTTACTGGAGATTTATAACCAGATGTAAACATCTTTAATTGTCGGCCTACTCTAACCCATACACCTCTTTCTGGATCATAGTATTTTTTTGCCATACGACGCCATGCTTTCATTTTATTTTTACTTGTTTTGCTCATTGCTCATACTCACTTTCATCAAGATCTAACATAAACATAATACAACATAATGCATGTGCTAAGTGATTAATACCAGTCTCTGGATCACTTATCTCGCCTTCTTTGTATGCCCATAGATGACGCTGTGCTGCATCAAAGTATCTACGAGGACCGTCTGGAACTCTACGCCAATTATCAGGCTCATATTTTTCTGCACCAAATGTCAATACTCTAACCGTCTCACGTAAAGCAAGTGGAGGCAATAAACCATATTGTAGTTTACCTCCATCAAATTTACGACCACCTTTGTGATCTTTGCTTTGTGAAATCTTTAGCTCGTCTTTTCTCATACTGTCTCCTCTGTTTAAGACTCTCGTTTGAGAATACTAAAGAGAGGAGGCATTGCGCCTCCTCGAATTGACTTACTAGAGATACCAATCTTAGAATGCTGAACCACCTAAGATTTGATAAGCTGCAGCCACCATCTCACGGCTTGGTTTACCAAGTCTGTAACGTGTGGTTGTTTCGCCATTCCATAATTTTGAATTGTTAGCATAAACTGCATAACCCTTCATACGTAATTGACGAACTGCTTCATGCGGATTAGCAAGACCGAAACGAGCTGTGATTTGCTTAGCTGTTACAGTTTTACCTGCTTGAAGGTAAGTGATTAATGATTTTGTTGCTGACATACTATTACTCCTTGAAATCGCGACTTTATGGGAATTTTTGATAAGATTGTCGCTTATCTCACCAAATACTAAGCTATTATACCCTGTTTTTGAATTAAAGTTAAATAATTTTTTTAAGTTCATAATATATTACGGCTTTAGACCGTACTCCTTGATCACGTTATTTAATAATGGTGAGAACCTTGTTAGGTCAATCACCGCTTCTACTTTTCCACTGTGATAGTCCTGCAATTCCGAGTCAGTGGGCCTCGGAAATTTGTAAACACCTTTTGCTACTTTGTTTTCTGATACGATTAACCAATTAGGATAACCTAACTTAGGACATCCTGAGTCACGTTTACTAAGCATGATCTTATGGTAATCTTGCATCTCAATTAATTCAATCTCGTCTGCATCATGATCGAAGCGATTCATCACCTCGATCACGTACATTTTCTGTGTTGGCTTCAGTTCCTTAAATTGCATTGGATCCATTCGGTATAGTTGGTGTTACCGTTTGACCAGCTGTCGCAGCATTATAAGCATCGCTGATAGTGTAGGCTGCAGCATCACTTATAACTGGTTCATCACCTAAGTTAACTACTTCTGGTGGAGGGTTCGAGATCTTATCGAACACATCCATGAATGCAGCTTTGGTTTGTGGATCAAAACGGTTACAACATAACTGGATAGCTTTGTCCTTCTTTTTGAAGATGCTGAACGCACGTACGATGTGAGTCATACGACGTGTTGTAATGGTCTCGTCTACACCTCCGTCTTCGAACGTACGACGGATTGCATCAGCCCATTTAATAAGGGTGTCTGCAAAGTCTTGGTCCTCACAGTTATAGTGCTTCATGAGGTTCTTAACGATCTTCATTTCGGTCGCTGCGTTAGGATACTCTTGTTCGAATGTCACTGCGAAACGCTCTAAGAATGCTTCGTTAAGTACGTTTGTACCGATGTATCGACCATCGTCTGAACCTTTACCCTTTGTGTTAGCTGTAGCAATGATATTGAAACCACCAGCTGGAACGATTACCTCGTTCTTAAGCTTGAAGTAATAAGGCTTGCCTTCGAGTATAGGTTGTAAACACAATAGTGTGTTAGCTGAACCAGCATCGATCTCGTCAAGTAGTAGTGTGTAACCATTACGCATAGCTACGAGCACTGGACCCTCGACGATTTGTACGTTACCATCAACGAGTGTCTTAGCACCGATGAGTTGCTCTTCGTCAGACATCATGTTAAGATTAACACGGATGAGTGGCTTTTTGAACTTAGCACAGATCTGCTCGATCATGGTTGACTTACCGTTACCAGTAGGACCAGCGATGTAGGCTGGATAGAATAGACCAGCTTTGATGATGGTCTCAAGATCCGTATAGTTGCCGAAAGGTACATAGTTAGGATCTTTGGCTGGGATCAATGTCTCAGGCTTTTCGAAGTTTACGATAGCTTCGCTTTTGATTTGTACTGGAGTATTTACCACTTTAAGCACAGGTTTTGGAATGTGTGTAGGCACCTTCACGTTATAAACACCACGTGATACTTGACCAGCGATCATGAACCAAGGCATGGTATCATAACCTAATGAATTTACCACTGCCATCAGATCCGTCTTACTGATCTCAGGCTTTTTAGCCAGGGCTGGATAAGTCTCGAATAGCTTTGCTTGGAGTTCAAGCTTTTGTTCACTTTTATATCTCATAATATAGTTCTCTCCTTATTTAATATAAAACCATTATACCCTAAATATGATTTAATGTACATAGGCCCTAAGTTATTGATTTTAATGGATATATTCATTAAGCTACCAAGCCTATGAATTGATTAAGTAATATACGACTGGTCTTCTTATTTGAGAGTACTTTGGTAAGCTCCCGGGCGATCCTGGCAGCACTCTCCTTGGTACCTATATTAAGCTCTTTATCCTCTTCAATCTTAGTCTTGGATTCAGCCACTATGAAGAGCTCGTCACGACCTGTATCCTTAAGGGTCGTAAAGCCGTTACGTCTCATGTCTCGCTTCATGGTCTCAATAGCTGAATAATAACTAGCTTGTGAAGTATAACCATAATGTGTAGACATAGCCATCACTAATGATCTATATGAAGGACGAGTGATGTAAAATCCTACAGTAGTGATAGCGTATCTATCTTTGATCATCTGTAGTAGTGACTTAGTTTGCTCTGCGCTGTCATTCATAGGATAATGTTTATGAGTCACTGTATCAGATATGAATGGTTTAGTAGTCACATAATCTTTGTTATCAACGAATGTCCTGCGTGAACTGACTATGTCATAGCCTGTTCTTATACGTTCACCTTCGCCATCAGTCAGCGTGATGAGTGTCGTTTTTTCTATGCCGTTCTTATTCTTAAATTCAGGGATGTAGTTGTATAACCATGCTAACGCTGAGTTGAGTGGTGTACCAGATGTCTTGAAGTTACCAATATTGTTAAAGTATCTTGATAATGTGATAGTTATCATCTTGTTGAATTCTGATTGAGACATCTTAGATGAGAATAACTCCATCATCACAAGACCATACGTATCTACTTCTTTATCGCTGTATAGTTGTTTACGACTGCCATCATCGTTTCTATAGCGACGATCATCCCATCCATTAGTGAATGCAAATACTTGGAATGGGATCTGAGCACCGCGACAAAACATTGCTAATGAGATGACTTGTTCTAATGTAGGACGTAATACACCGTCCATAGAAGCTGACCAATCCAATAAGAATATCATACCATGGTTCTTACCGTTAGGGATAGTCATGACTTGTTTGAAGATGTCATCGTTGAGTTTATATGCATAAAGCTTTTTACCGTCTAATGAACCTGTCTTAGCGATCTTAGCACGCTTATAGTTTTGTGCTGACTTACGCATCTCAAATTCTTTTATAAGATAGTTAACGATATTTTTTGAACCAGCTTTGAACTTCTCAGCGCGTTCGATATCGTCTTGAGTAATAAGCTTATGGTTATTAAGCTCATCTTGATACTCAGAATGTTGCTTGAACACTTCGTTATAAGTTACCAAAGGATTTATTTTAAATTTAGGGATTGTAATGTACTCATACCTAACTGATGTATCAGCAAGCTCATCGATCTTATTCTTAAGTGACTTTTCTGTTTGCGATTCAAGCATATCTTCGAGGCTGTCTTCAAGATCTTTTAATGGATCTTGCTTAGTTGATGGTGATGGTTGACTTTGCTCTTCAGTCTCTTCTAAGTCTTCAGTCTCATCAGCTTCGAACTGTTGTGTGTTATCTTGCTCTTCGTTCTCTTCGTCATCAAACTCGTCGTGTTGATCTGATTGAGATTTCATCTCTTCGATCTTGTCTTCCATAGCTTGCTTAGAATAGTCATAAATCTCTTTAGCTAGATTGATGACATCATCACATGTTTCAGTCTCTTCAGCACGTCTTACGTAAGCTTTCTCTACTTCGTCAAACGTTACTCCGCATGAGTAACCAGCTTTGAAATATAGGTTGATCTTATCGATCAACAACATGTCTTTGAAACCATTAGCTACACCAAAGAAGTCGCGATCGTTAAGTTCTTTGTAACCTAAGTTGAATGACTTACGAAGACCAGGATATCTGCGCTTCATAAGTTTTTCAATACGAACGTCCTCAAGCACATTCATGTAACCTGAGAAGTGTGGTGTGTTTTTATAAGGGTTGTTTGTTACGTATGCTTCCTCAGTAGTATATAAAGCATGACCAACTTCGTGACCTACTAACATGTCGAGTAAGTCTTGTGTCATGTCCTTCCACTGAGGAAGTCTTAGTGTACGGTTTACGATGTCAAACGAAGCAGTACTAACTGGAGCTTGTACCACAGTTAGGTTTTCATTTGCTAATAATTTTGCTACTAAGTCAATTTTTGTCATAATCTCTCCGATTTATATAACCATTATATCAAAAAGGCTATTTAATGTACATAGGCCCTAAGTTATTGATTTTATTAAATAATTATGTAAGTTATTGATCTAGAAGATATTCTTGGTAGTTAGTTAAAGGATAGCCAAAGTTGTATTTTGCTTGGATCCAAGATGATGCTAGAGTAGATTCTTTGAGCTCACAGTCATTGGCAAGTTTGGTGTCAATGATAAGTCGATTTTGTGATGGTGAAAATTGTAAGTAATAAGTGATTTGTGTTGTCATATATCTCTCCTAGTTGAAATAACATTATACCCTAATATCGGATTAATGTACATGGGCCCCTGGCCCCAATTAGGGTATATTTGCCTATCTAGGAAAAAAGATCGCTGTCCTGGGCGCTGCTGGGTGACTATGCTATATAAATCAATAACTTAAGAATTTGTTACTACGGTGGAGAAGTCGTTTGTCTTTTCAAAGCGGATGTTGTTCTTAAACTTATCAAGGAGCACATCGCCTTTATGGGATATGACGAACACATTGGTGTTTTCTCCAAGTGTATCCATCACTGATAGGAAATAGTCAGTACCCGCCACATCAAGACTAGAGTCGAATATCTCGTCTAGTAATAATAGGTTGGTGTTGACTGAGTTTTTCATCTTAGCTATCTGGCGCCAAGTAAATAGGATTGCCAAGTCGATACGCATCTTTTCTCCTTCTGAGAACGAGGCATACGTGAACTCATCTCTAAATCTAGATTTAATTGTTTCATTAAAAGATTCGTCGAGCTCGAACTTAACAAAGAAGTCCATTGCTGAGAGGTACATGTTAATCAACTTGTTCATAGCTGGTAAGTATTCACGAATGATCGTGGTCTTGATACCAGTGTCCTTAAGTAATACGCTTGCTATCTCTTGCAATTGTTTTTCTTTAACAAGAGTCATCTTTACTTCATTCTTTTGTAGAGCTTCATTAGCTAGTGTTTTGATCTTATCTTTCTCTACATCGATATCGCCTTGTACAGATAACTCAGTGATCTCTTTTTCAAGCTGATTGTTTGCTTTCATAAGCATGTTCATCGCGTTGATCTCTGTTGAGATTAAGATGTTCTTATCTTGTATTTGATTAAGTATGCCTTGCTTCTCTTGTAAGTCAATGCTCAACTTAGCATAAGCAGAATTAAGTGTATCCATATTATTAGTGATCTGCTGTTTACTTTCAGTTATCTTACCGATGATCTTATCTTTATGTTCGTGTTGGATGCCTTGCTCACACGATGGACACGTCTCATTACTGGTAAAGAACTCGATGTGTTCATCAACTTGTGCAAGCTTCTGTGATAACTTATTCATGTTTGATTTACATGTGTCGATATTTTTATCTACATCAAGCTTATCTATTAACTTAGTGTTCAACTCTTCAATGTCTTTATTGAGTAGATTTACAAGATGTGTCTTATCATTTATCTCTAAGATGTTAGTACCGATTTTATCTCTTAAGACTTTAACGTTTTGATCTTTAGAGTGTTGTAGAGAATCGATCAAACTCTTTTGAGCTTTAGCTTGTTCAGTGATGATACGTATCTCTGTCTCAACAGAAGTTAGTTCCTCTTTGTTTTCTACCATCTTTTCTTTAAGTATAATATTCATAGTAGAGAATACTTTGATGTCAAGGATATCTTCAATGACTTCACGACGTTGCCACACAGGTAACTGCATGAACGGTACAAAGGAAGCAGACCCTAATATCACGACTTGGGTAAACGTTTTATAATTAAGTTTTAGGATCTGCTGTTCGAGCACTTTTTGATAATCTTTTACAGCCGCGTCTTGATTGATGATGGTGCCGTTTTGATATATCTCAAAGATATTTGGTTTGATCCCTCGCACCACACGGTACTTAGTGGGACCAATATCAAACTCAATCTCAACCACACAGTTCTTTTGGTTGATAGAGTTTACTAGTTGATTCTTGTTGACGTCTCTAAATGGTTTATTGAACAGTGAGAAGGTAAGTGCATCAAGGATAGTAGACTTACCTTCACCGTTTTTCCCAACGATTAAGGTTGTTGAGTGACCATTTAGTTCGACTTTATTTGGGACATTACCAGTTGATAAAAAGTTTTTCCAACTGACAGACTTGAATATAATCAAACAACCTCCTGGTTAATTGCTTCAATATATAGGGATTTTACGAAAGATTTAATAGCTTCTTTATCTCCTTCCGTTTGGATGGAATCAATGTAATTACCAAGAATGCTAACAGTATCTTCCAAATTAATCTCAGAATCAATGGTACCTTCGTTGAACTCTGATAAGTCTTCGATGATCTTAACTTCATATGGTTGTTGTTCGTATAGTGTGTTAACAAACCTATCAAATTTATATAGATCGGTTTTATTTATAACAACTAACTTAATATACTTATCCTTTATTTCAATTGTTGTAAGATCGATTGGTTCTACATCTTTATCATTATACTCGATCTTTTCATGTATAGTGAATGGGTTTTGGATAAACTCTAGTTGTCTTGTCTCTGTATCAAACACTGAGAATCCTTTTAGATCTCCAGCATCTTGCCATGTCATCTCGTACGGTGTACCAATGTACTCTATGTTTTCTGCTTTTGATCTTGTATGATAGTGACCAGATAATACTCGTTCATACTTTGCAAACATCTCATGAGATAGTCCCTCTTCTGCATACATGCCGCGATGCATAGGAAATCCAGCTAATTCAAAATGACCAAGACATAGTTCAGATTTACTATTATCGATGAACTTGAATACTTTATCCTCGTTCTCTTTACATATCCATGGTATAAGATCAATGCTTGCATTATCTTCATGTATACGAGTAGGTTCATCTATGACAAGTATGTTATCGTATTCACCTAAGATCAATGATTGTGCATTAACAGCTAGCGACTCTTTCCAAAATATATCATGGTTGCCAAGGAGTGTTATGAGTTGGATACCTCTGGCCTCTAGTTCATTAAAGAAGTATCGTTTGCATTCTGCTAGGGTATTGAAGTTAATGAACTTGCGACGATCGAATAGATCTCCTAGTTGATATATAGCCTTGATATTATGCTGTTGCATGTAAGGAAATAAGCATTGACTATAAAACTTCTCATAGTAAGAATGAAACTTGAGAGAATCTCCTCTTACTCCAAAGTGGGTGTCGCCCAAGATGATTAGTTTACTCACTACGTTCGTCCTCAATAAAAGTATCTAAAGTTATAGTGTCCTTCTTTTTCTTACGTTTATTTTTTATACGCTCTTCAAACTTATCATCAAACGTTCCGTGTTGTTGCATGAATCCAATAAACCCGTTATAAAAGTCATCATCGTCGTGGTTTTGTGTTTCATAGGATTCAAAAGTATTATCTCTTATGAGTTTACCACGTATGTATGATTGTTTCTTTTCTTTTTCAATACGTCTAAGGAAAGCATAATAAATGATTTGAGTAAAGTATGAGAATGGATTAGACGATTTTTCTGGATTAAAGTTGTCAAAATACATGATACAATTCTCTATACCATCGAGGATCATGTCATCTTTATAGGAATAATTTATGAAGTTGGGGCGATTAGCTAGTTTAGTTGCTATCTTTAATACACATTCACCAAGATAATTTGATATCGGTGGTTTAGGATCTCCACCAGATTCTGCTTCGCGACATTGCTTTTGATATTTTTTGATCGCTTCGAGGAAGTCGACATTGTTTACGTAGTGCACCGGTTTCTTGTCCGACATGAATATCACCTATGTTAATTATTAAGATCATTATACTATAATACAATTATAAAGTACAATTATTTAGGAACGAATAAAAAGTAATTCTACTATTACTCCTTTAGATAATAGCTCAGAAACATACTGTTCGGTTTGCAAAATAGGATCGGGCAATCCCGGTTGTATTGGATCTCCTTCCCAATTATTGGGTGGGTGTTTTAATAAAATCCTTACATCAGAAAATCCTAAATTAATTAATGGATCATACACATTTTGAATCAAAGATTGTTCGGATTTTATCATAGGATTTAATTCTACTATTATGGATGATACTCTATTGTCATCTAAAGTTTTGGTCATACCTTTAATTACAAATTCTTCATGCCCTTCCACATCCATTTTAATTACTATATTCGTAGAATACGGACATATAGATTCAGAATCAATTTGTGAGGTAATTACAGAATATTTTGTTCCAGATGCTCTAATTTCAAGACTCGATCCGCCCATGTTATGCGGATCATCTATTAAATTTATAACATCTCCATCTGTATTTGAACACGCAACTTCTCTGACAGTTATCCTATTTTGCCAACCATTTGCATTAATAGATGTTTTTAATAATTTACATGTAAGCGGGTGTGCCTCAAACGCTAATACTCTAGCTCCACACATTGCAGCAGTAAATGAATGTAATCCTATATTCGCCCCAATATCAATGAATAATGTTTTATTATCGCATAGTTTAGCTATCGCTGCAGCCACACTTGGCTCCCAAGTTTTACCGCTTGCAATCTGTCTGCTTATATAATCATCGTCATTATGTGTATAACAAAGAAAATCTTTTGATCCAATAAATGGAATAACTCTTTTAAATATTGGGAATAGATTTATATGAACACCTTGATCATATATCCATTTGGTCCTATCTTCAATTTGTTTATCAGTTAAATCATACTGTATACCATATCCCAAATTAAATTGGTGCTTAATCCTCTCTCGAGTAGTCTGAGTTCTATTAAATTCACGTGTTTGCCCTATATATCTCCAATGAAGCATAACGGGTTTATCTATACATTCTAATGATGGTTGATTAAATTGTGGATTCCAATAATGTTGACCTACTTGAAAATTAGTTTCTACAATAGCATTAGGATTAAATATCATTGGCTTATCATACATATAAGGATCTTTATTGATAAGCTTGTGTATTGGATCTTCTCGTAGTCCTTTAAGTGCAGATAAGTTTGGTTGTTGATGCGTTGAAAGTCTAGCTAAACAATTTTTAAATTCATCATCTTTAATAATAATTGCTATACTAATAACTGAACTGTGTGTTATTTTATTTTCTTTCCACTCAGTTAAAGCTGAAATTATATCATTTGGGTATTTTGGGAAAAAGATTAATTCATCTGTATCGGCAATAATAACATAATCAGCATGACCGCGTGACTCTTTCCATGCCTCATTTTTCATTTTTATATTAGTTTTATCACATAGTCTATTAGTTTCTAACTGTCTAATTTCACGACCAGCTGATTTAATAATATCAATACTGTCATCAGTGCAACCTGCATCATAAAATATAATACGATCTGCCGTTTCATAATGTTTTAAAACAACACGAACTAAGTCAGAATCATTCCATATTGGCATGTACACCCAATATTTCATTTATAGTTCCTTGATATCATAATAAAAATAATTGTACATTAATTTGGAGTTGAGGTATTATAACTGTATCTGGTGGTTAATGTATTAGCTTAGATGTATCTGGAATAATCATTACATCAGGTAACTCTTCTTCATACTCTTGTTTTCTAAACATGTTCTGAAGCTTCTCTGCTAGTTCTTTCATCTCGTTCGGGTTATAGGCTTCTTGGGGAAAAGTGGTCGCACGGCCTAAAAAGTCGTCCACAGATTTATGGTATTCATTTATGTAACGGGGATCCATGTCTTGAATGAATAACACGTGTTGTTTTGTGAAGGTATATTCGTCAGATGCTGAGAAGTGGGTCCATGCACCAAGTACGATAGAATCCATGACTTGACCATGAATAGACCTAGGTACATGTTTCACTGTCATAGGGAACATACATCTTACCTCATAATCATCTTCAGTGATGAGTTGAGTAAGGATTTCGTCTCCGCTTACCAGCTTTATTACTACGTATCTATCTAACTCTGCAACCATTAAATGTTTACCTCGTAGACTTTATAGTCAAACTTTTCCTCTGAGTATATCTTAACTCGCTCAACAAAATGATTCAATGTGTGGTTCTTTCTAGATTTCCATTGCATATCATCTGCGATATCGTATAATTTAAGATGAGTCTTGCCATCTTTTAACCTAAGTCCTCTGCCTATTGACTGTAAGTTCCTGATCTTAGACTTAGTGGGACTAGCAAAGATGATGTTTTCTATGCTAGGTATATTTATACCCATTGAGAACGTAGCATATGAAGCCACTATGATGGTATTATTTCCAAGTTCGGTATTCTTGCGGATATCCTCTCGATCTAATGTCTCTACTCCACCATGCACTACATAGACGTTCTTGTCGGGGGCTTTTGCTTTAATAGCTTCATATAAAGGTATACCATGCTTCTCTACGAATTGGAATAATACAAGTGTGTTGCCTTTACATGATGTAGTAAGGTTTCGTATGAATTTATTTCGTGCTTCGTTTAATACTAAGTACTCCATCTCTTCTTGATATGTTTGTTCTTTACAAGCCTTACGTATCTCATCTTTGTATTTTAGTACGACACAGTTGATGTCGATCTGCACGACCTTACCATCATCCATAAGTTCTTTCGTAGTCGTAACTCTATGGACTGGCCCAAATAAACCTTCTAATGTTAATTGATTGATCTTCTTATTATCGATGGTGCCTGTAGTACCGATACGATACTTAACATGTTGCATACGTTCCATGATAGTAATCAATGATGTTGCTTTAAATTGATGAGCTTCGTCACCAACTATAACATCAAAATTCTCAAACCATTGTTTAGGCTGTGTATAGATGGATTGCCATGTAGTGATCAATACGTTCTTAGTAAAGTCTCTTGTAAATCCTGAATATAGTTTTTGACAATTATCTTTTACCGACCATTGATTATGTGATGAGTAGTCTTCAAAGTCTGAGTACATCTGCTCTACTAATGATGTGGTAGGTACAACTATGATCGTCTTACGATCCTCTTCAAGGTGCCATCTCATTAGACAATAGATCATGAATGATTTACCAGATGCGGTAGGAGATAGTAAGACCGTACGATTAAGGTTTAGTGATGTCTGTACAGCGGCGATCTGATAATCACGAGCTATGATTGGTTGACCACGACCATATAGATCTAGATCATGTATAAACTTGGTGACTTGTTCTGTTGAGTAGTTATGTAGATCTAATGGTTTTGCATATTCGTCTGTTGGATTAAATGTTAGTTCATAATTATTACGCTGTGCAAACTCTAAGACATACTGATATAAGCCTGCATATAGCGTCTTCCTGATTAATGAGTACAGTCGGACTTTGCCATCCCATAACCTAGCTTTAAACTTAGGGGTAAACCTTGCACCAGGAACCTCGTAAGTAAAGAACGATTCAAGCTCTTGCTCACATCCCGCGTCTCCGTATACACGGATGTTTACTTCATTAATTTTTTCAATGGTTAGTTTCATTACATTCCAGCTAAGAACTTTTTCCATTCAATACCGTTTTTGAGTTGCCAATCTCGGGCTTTGATTTGTCCTAAAATACCTTCGAGTAGATAACCCATGGTTTCTAGGTATTCGATCTTAGTATTTAGGTTGATAAGATCTTGGTCGCCTTGAAGGAACTCGTCCATCTCGTTCTTAAGTGGCTTGATTAGTTGATAAGGCTCCCAACCCAATTGTTGTAGCTCTTCTCTTGATAGTTCGCCTCTGTAATACCTAAACTTATTCTTACGAAGTATGTTATAGTCAGCTCTAGCCTTTGTTAGCTTAAGCTTAACTCCAACCATTAGCTTTATGTATTTAGAATGAACCTTTGCTGTTTCAGTAGAAGCTTCACCTAGATGATTATCATCGATGAGGCTATCTTGTTCCCACATCTGCTGAATCTCTTCAATATTCATAATTTACCCATTTTATAAAATTACATTATACTACATAATCTATTTATTGTACATGTTTAATTTGCAGCTCCAGCAGCACTCGTAGTTGAAGCAGGGTCTACGAAGTTGTAATAGTTATACCTAAATGTGGCTGTGCCTATCAAGTAGTTAACATCATTTAAGTTAGCCGAGAAGGGTAAAGAAGATATGCTGACTGGATGTAGGTCTCTAAATAATATAGTTTTAGAAGCGGTATTTTGGCTAGTTAAGATCTCTAACACCCCGTCAGAGTAGTTATTAACCATGCCTCCATAACGGCTACTCCCTACAGTAGCATCTTGTCCAGCTAAAGCTTGATGTTGAAGGTAATTTTCTGGGAAACCTAGTGCAATTATCCAATCAAATATACCTTTATAGTTAGCTAAGTTTTCGTCTACTAAGAACTGTATAGTTAAGTCACCAAATCGTATCATATCGCCAGGTACACCAATAGTAGAAAGCGGTGTTGGTAAAGGTATTGATGGCAACTCGATCTCAGGCAAATTAACTTCTTGACAAAAATATGTCAAGTCTGGTAATTTAGATATTGATAACCTAAACCCGGTAGGTGATAGAGGGTTTATGTTGGATGGTACTGGGCAATTCGCGTTTGCTGTCATGATTGATTCCTTTATTACATACTCTATTTATATGCAATAAAAAGGGCTCTTGCGAGCCCTTCTTATCAATGTAGTTGCCTTACGGCTATTATTACATTAAGTTTGTAACTGTCACTTTTCTGTAGTAGTAATTTGCGTTAGCAACGATAACGTTGTTATCAGAATTACCATCATCCAAGTTAACAAATGGGTTAGCAACAATACCGTAACGTGTCTTGAAGCCAATTTTTGGTTGGAATGTGTTAGGATCAACAGCACGAACCAATTGGAGAGGCACGTATGGGCAGTAGAATAAACCAGCATCAAATGCTGATGTACCCTTGTAGCCAACTACGAAGAATTGTGAACCAGAAGCAGATGGATTGCTACCGCCGCTATATGGATCAACATAAACTTTGTACTTACCGTTTAAAACACCAGCGAATGTTGTTGAAGCTTCATCAACGTTCAATGATGTTGAAAGAGCTGGAGCGTAATCTAATACACCTGCCATAGCCATTGCAGAAGCAACGTCGCTTGAACAGATGATGAAATTACCACGGCCTCTACGTGTTTGTTGAGCAATCGCGTTAGCGTCACGTTCAACTTGGAATAAGAGACCTTTAAATTTCTCTACAGACCAACGACCGTTAGAGTCAACGTCTAAGTCGAATGTACCAGCTGTTGCAGTACCATGTTGTGCACCAACTTTAGCAGTAGCGTAAACAGTTCTTACAACTTCACGGTTGATTTCAGCAAGGATTTCTGTTGAAAGGATGTTGCTTAATTCGCCTTCAGCATCTAAACCATGAACTGATTTCAAGTCTTGAGCTAACTCGATTGAGTATTCAGCTTTAAGAGCACGTGTTTTAGCTGTTACAGATGTCTTCTCGATTGAGAAAGCCATTTGATGGAAGTCAGAAGGTGTTGAACCTAAGTCTTCCGCAGTAGCTGTAGTCATACCTATACCAGTTTGGATTGAACCTGGGTGTACGCCAGAGTGTGTACCAGCACCAGCAAAGTCAGTATCAGCTTCGTTAAATAACGCTTCTGTACCAGCTTGTGTTGTATAACGTGATTTCATCGCGAAGATGAGACCAGTTGGTTGTGTCATTGGTTGAACACCAGCGATGTCGTATGCAATCATTTGTGGCATTGCACGACGTACTAACGCGATAAGAACTGGGTCGAAACCAGCTACTGTACCTGTTGCATCACCAGCACCACCTAAAGCGATACCTGTACCGCCTGAGTTAGCAGGAGCAGTTTCGAAAAGTGCTTCTGCACCTTTTCTCATTTCACGCTCTTGGTTTTCTAATAGAATCGCAGTAACTTCCTTACGGTAGTTATCTTTGATATCTGGAAGTGACTTATGCTCTAAGATCGGCTCCCATTTTTTTACTAAGTCTTGACGAGTTGTCATTTTTGTTTTCCTTATTTAATGTTGTCGAGTGCTGACATATACTTACTGATTGTAGGATCAACAGGCTTTTTAACTTCCTCTGTTAAACTTTCAACCGGTGTATCTGTTACAACAGACTCAACGATTGTTGATGTCACCTTGTTTGTGAAATAATTTTCACGTATTGTCTTAACCTTAGTTTCGAAAGACTCTTCATCTTCAAAGACTAACTCTTCAGCAAGACCAAAGAATTTTTCTTTATCTGTTTCAGCAAGTCCTTCTGCGCCGTCAGCAATGATAGCTTCACGAGTTGCTTCGTTGATGACTTTCGCCATTTCAACGTTAGCCGCAACTTGTTCATCTAACTTAGCTTGTAGGTCTGCAATTGCTTCTTCCATAGAACCTAATACATCGAATTTTTCCTCAGGAACATCGATATAGTGTTCTTCGAATAGGCCTTTAAGACCAGAAACAAAGCCTTCTAAGATATCAGACTTCATACCACTTTCAAGGGCAATTTCATTATTTTGCATCCACTGCTCAGCAACGTAGCTGAGATATCCATCAACTTTTTCAACAAGACCCTCTTGATTCTGAGCGATAGCTTCTTCAAGCTTCGCATCAAATTCTTCTTGTAAACGAGTTACTTCTTCTTTTACTCGTGTTACGATAGCTGCTTCGAAGATTGTTGCTGCTTTAGCTTTAAATTCCTCTGAGAGGTCTTCACCGTTTACTAATGCATCAACGTCTTCTTTAAAATTAACTGCTGGACCTGCCGCTGTAGCTGGGATTACATCCTTAGCTGTACGGATAGGTGCTTGATCACCAGCGTTAGCATGTGCTGTTGCAACGTTAGGTTTCTTAGAAGCAACTTCTGCTTCTTTTTCGTCTTGTGCGTTGTTCTTAGCATTAGCTTCATTTGGTACTGGATTTTCAGCAGGAACTGAGTTAGTAGCTGTACGAAGTACTGCTTGGTCGCCTGCTGCAGCATCTTTAGTTACTGCATTGTTGGGACCACTTTCAGCACCAGCTAAATGTGATTCTTCATCAATTTGTTCTGCAGAATCTGTAGCTTTTGATTCAGCTAAGATTTGTGCAATTTTTTGTTCGATCGACATCTTTTTCTCCTATTTTTGTGTATCTTTACAGATATACTATTATTTATAGTTATTTAATTTTCGAGAGGAAAGTTTGGAATGCCCTAATCTTTGCCTCTTGTAAATTTTTACTAGACGCACGACGGATATTCGCCTGCATTTCTCGTAAGTCTTTCTCCACAAACCTTCCATCGACCATAACCCATTCCTTAGACTCCATCACACCCTCTACGAAAGCATTAGGGGCTGATGGGTCAGCTACGATATCCGCAGCTGTCGCTAAAGTGAAATCTTTACCAACATATGATACGTCACCTTTTCGATCGAGCGAACCCATACCTCTTGAAGATACACCTAGTGTAGCTCCTTCGTCGATAAGGGACTTTACGATCTTACCATAAGGTGTATCCATGATCTTAGCTTTACCAATGAAGTTATCACCTTCACGGCGTAAGTTCTTGATCATATGTGATACACGATCTAAGTTGATCGTTGGTGAATCAGGATGACCTAACTCGCCAAATGCACGATTTTTACTGACGTACTCGTCGTTATATCGTTTTACCTCATTATCAAGTATCTCTACTGGATAGATGCGGCCGTTACGATTCTTTAAGTTCGATTGAAGGAATACGCCTTCAATGAAGTATTCTTTGCCCTTACCTAGTTTTTCTTCAACTAAGTACTTAACTTGTTCGGTGTGTTCTTTTATGAGTTTCATCTTTTATACCTTATCTGGTGAACCTGAAAGAGTTGTAGAAGCGCCAACGCGAGTTTCGTCATCGTATGCGCCATATTTTTCGTACTCAATCTTGCTATAGTATCCAGCAACTTTATGTAATACCAAATATGTAGTAACGTTTGCACCACTAGTACCACCATGTGTAACTACTAAGTTACTAGTATTCTGTAAGTTATTAGTAAAGCCATACTGATTGTATTGCATCGTCACAGCATGTTCTGGAGAAGCCGCAACAGCTATGTATCCTGTAGCACCAGTAGCTCCGCGATTAACTACAAGTGTTGATCCTGGTAAACCGCTGCTGTAAACGCCAGAGATGTTTACTGTTGGAGCTGAGTAGTCTGTAGATCCAGTAGCACCTAGTGCTTGTCTACCATTAACTAAATCTGTTAATGAGATCGTCGCTGTATCATTCGCACCCTCAACCTTAACTACAGTTTCTAGATGAGAGTTTTTAATAATTGAGCTAATTAATGCCATTGTTATTCTCCAATTTGCTTAAGCACACTGATAAAGTTATCTTTACTTTGTCTCATGTGCTCAATGATTTCGTGTTGATTGCTAAATAAATTCTTTAATCTTTCTTGTGTTTGCTCATTGATAGCTATGATGGTGCCGTCTTCGAGCTTATAATCTATCTTACCTTCGATAAGCTTATCTAACTTATTGAGGTTTCTTATATCCTGTACTGCAGGATCCACAGTAAATTGTTTAGAGGAAGCAAAATCTATATATGACTCTATTAAAGTATCTGTAACTTTTATGTCGTGATGTTCTTTAATTATGTTCGCTATCTTATTTTCTGATATGTCGTCGTATAGTTCTGTCTTAATTTGCTCTTCTAATTGTTTTGTATCGTATTGTGTCTTGATGTATTGTCTTGCTTCCTCTATTGTAGCAAAATCAGTTGGTTCTTTATCAATGTAAACAACCTGTTTATTTGACATCTCGATAAGATGTCCATTACTGAACTGTTGTCTAACAACAGCTATACCAGTAATATCTTCTGATAACTTCTTACTAAACTGGTTAAAATGCATTATGCGTATCCGCGATCCATCTTAACATAACCAGGCTTCATCGAGTCTGGTGTAGCATACTCTTTTTTTAATTTCTTTTTCTCATCTGCGATGTTCATCTTTTGGCCAGAGGATGATGGCTCTGATGGCAATCTAGCAGGACCCGCACCTGAAGGGTTGTATGGATCATTCTCCATGCAAGAACACTTCTTAGCAGCTTCTACTAGATCATCATCTAATCCTAACTGATGTGCATCTACTTTTGAGATAGGGTTAAACATTATTCTGCTTGAGGCTCTTCTGAAGTTTCTACTTCGGGCTCTTCTACAGCAACTTCTTCAGAAGCTTCTACTTCTACTTCTGCATCTGTTTTTTCTGCAGTCTCTTCAACTTGTTCTGTAGCGAACATGTTTTGAGCTACTGATACACGTAAGTCTTCTAACTTATTAGATACTCGTGTTGCCATCTCTGCATTAAATGCTGCATCAATAGTTGACGCATCACCTTCTACGATAGCACTGATTAGATCTTTAACGCCTTGTGTCATTGTGTTTCTCCTTATTGTTGTCCAATACCTGGTAATACTGGATTAGGACCTTGTGAGGCCACATCTTGCATTCTAGGCTGTTGAGGCAGTTCTGCTGCCATCAAGTCAGTCTCTTCCTTAATCTCTTTTTGGATCTCTTCGATCTCTTTGTCAGTTTGTTTCAACACGAACCTCTTAACATAGTTCATGCTATAATATGTACCGACATGCTGTTGGATCCTGTTTAAAGACTCCAATCGTGTATTTAAGATCTCAGTTTCTTTTAACTCTGCAAAGTGGTTGTCTTCTTGGAAATCAAACCGTATATCTTGTGAGATCTCTTCCCATTCGTCAGGTCTAATGATGTTCTTAGCTATTAACTGGACTCTTAAAGCCTCAGAGAATAATACTGAGAACCTACGTCTAAGTCTCTCGATGAACTTATTAAACTTGACTTCATCTCGAGTAATCTCGTTAGTTCTACCAAGACTGAACCCTTGATCAGGTTTCATCCTTGAAATTGGTACGTTCAAGCATTGGTATAACTTATTTTGGAAATAATTGATGTCATCGATCTGTCCGAGATTTTGACCGCCTGACAAGGTTGTGATCTCTGTACCCTTGCCGCCCTCTCTTCGTGGCATCCAAAAGTCTTCCATCATAGAGAGGTGTTTACGGTTGTCTCGTACTTCGCCTGTTGCGGCATCGTAGACAATCTTATTCCTATACTTATTCATGATATCATTGACGTACTGCTCAGCTTTAAGCTTTGGTAAGTTACCTACGTCAATGTAAAATATACGTCTTTCAGGTGCTCGCGATACACGGTAGATTACCAATGAATCTTCGATCATCTTCAACTGGTTAACTGGCTTGATAGCCTTGTGTAGATGGCCTAACATCGTGTTAGAGTTTGCATCTACTAAACCAGAAGGACAATAGATTACCGAATCAATCGATAACTTAACGCCCTGACTTGTATTCTCGTTGATACCTTTATCGTTGTAGATATAGAACTCATCTATACTCTTAACGACGTCGATACCTTTATCGTTCTTACCCTTCTTGATATTCTTGATCCTACGGATCTTACGTGGATCAACAAATCGTAATTCTTGGATACCCTTAGAGATATCCGTCTCGTCTAACAAGATGTGATAGTATAGTCTACCATCAACATACCATGATCTAAATATATCATGGCCTTTAACGTCAAACTTATAAAGCTTAAGTATGTTATCAAACTCTTCTGTGATTTTCTTTTTAATACCTGAAGATAAGTTAACGTCGTCAAGTACTACCTCGACCGACTGTTCATCAGAGTTAACTACTATAGCTTCACTACAGATGTCTTCTACAGCAGTATCGCAGTCACCATACTGAGAGATCTCTCTATAACGACGTATTAGGTCGTTCTCATTTTTAATGACGCCTTCAAGATCTACAGTCATGCCATAATAGGCAGCTGCAGCACCTAAAGTTGATATAAGCGTTGAGCCATCATCGACTGATGGGGAAACAATGTCTCCCCCAGTCTTTTTAAGTTGCTTCTTCTTTATCTCAAATCCAAAGATTTCCATGATATACCTCTAATTATAAATTTCCAATTAAATTGGAAGTGGGAATGTACCAACTGGAGTATTAACAGCAACGTTAACACCAAAGTTAGAACCCTGTGTACTTGTATCAGATGTCCAGTAGTTGTAAGTAAAGCTTACATCAAACATTTCCATTTGGTTAACTGCGTCATAGTCAACTGTGATCACGCCAATTTCTGTTGGGTATGCATCGTGGAACTTATAGCTCTTAACGATAGCACCGTTACGATCTAACTGGTGAACTCTTAAGTCCACTTGATAGTCTCGTGGGTTTGTACGACCTTTTGTTTGGCTATGATTTTGTACGCCATCTGACCATTTTTCCATAGAATTTCTGATAGAGAATGTTGTGTCGTTATAGATGGATACGTTCCATGGTGCGAATATCCTTTCGCCAGCAAAGTTAACAGCCCGACCTCTGTATTGGATAGCCACGTTCTCTACTGTAGAAGCTGGCAATTGAGCAGCTTTACATAAGAACTGGGATTGTAAACCAACAACAGTACCAGCAGTTACATATGAAGGAAATGTTAATTCAACACGGAACTGATTAGGGCGGGCGCCGCCACCAATCAACTGTGCTTTAAAATCGCTAATGTTTGCCATATTTTATCCTTTATTTTTTTCCTATTGTTATTTATATGTTAAGCACCGATTTCTTCGAACTTAACTGAACTTCTTGCAGCAATGAAGTTAAGCGTAATGAAGTTGATCGAACGATTAGGTTTAATAAAGATATCTGCAATGAACTCATTACGGTCGATAACTTCTCCAGTGTTGTTTGTGTCATCACATTTAACACGGAAGTCAGTAAGACCGCGACGGCCTTGAACATCTCGTAAGAAGGGTTCAACTAAGTTCTTAAACTGTGCTCTTGTAAATGAATCGTTGAATTCAAAGAGTTGGAACTTAGCAGCTGTAGCGATAGCTTTTTCAAGTACGATGAATAAACGACGTACGTTGATACGATCAAATGCGCTAGGTTTAGCTAATAGTGTCTTATCACCGAATAAAACTGTACCTTGACCAGGGAAGTTAACAACTGGGTTAACACCGTTCTTGTAAAGGTTATCTCTTTCAGTCTTGCTTGGGTTGATAGCTAGCTTAACTACGTTCTTAACTTGACCGCGGTTTAGACCAGCCGGAGACCACCATGGATCATTTGTGTAATCTGTACGAGCAGATAAACCTGCGATGTCACCATTGAGTGGAACCCAACGATACTTATCGTTATAACGATCGTACTGATATTTAGCACCTGAATCTAATACTGCATATGATGTGCTTGGAAGTTCATTTCTGTATTCTACACATGCTTCTACCATCTCTGATACTGTAGAACCGTAGATGAAGTCACCATCGCTACCACCATATTCATTACCAGTGATGTATTGTGGTGATACGAACACTACGCAGTCTTTACGAACTTCAGCAACGTTATTGATAACATATTCTGCTACTGTCTCAGAAGCTTTACCTACTGGAATGAGTGAGATATCATAGAGCTCATCGTTAGCGAATATCGCAAATCCAGTTTGTAGCTCACCGTCTGTAGCTGTGAAGTCATCCACGCCGCCAGATAAAGTAGATGTTACTACTGATGATAGGTCTTTAAAACCTACATTAGCTGCAGCAATTCCCCAAGCCACACCAGATGTACCTGAACCACCAACTGAAGTAGCTACTGATGTTGTATGATCCATCCACCAGATATATCTAGATTGTGAGTTGATTACGTCTTTGTAATAGTTGTTTGAACCGTCAGATTTTTTAGCGTCACCAGCTTTAGATACGTATGAGTATTTTTCTAATACTGTACCAGCAGCGCCAGACCATTGACCATCTGCATCTACGACTACTACATGTAACTCATCGTTAGAACCGCCTAATGAAGCAGCATAAGCAGAAGTACCTGGAGCAGAGTCAAACTGTGTTTCGTATAACCAGCCTTCATAAGTTTCAGCATCAGCTATAGAAACTGTGATTGAGTTACCTAATGTGCCTGGATACTTAGCAGCCCATTCGCCAACTACACCTTCACCAACACTGTAAGAGTTATCATAAGAATCAAAGTTATTGATCTTAACTCCAGAAACTGTGATAGCAGCAGTAGCAGTAGCTTGTGTACCTGGACCTGCAGCGATAGTTACTGAAGGAGCAGATGTATAACCTGTGCCTGGGTTTGTGATGGTAATGCTAGATACTGCACCACTAGTTAGATTTGCTGTTGCAGTAGCTTGGATACCACCAGAAACGTTTGGAGCTCCTATTGTAACAGCTGGAGCTGAAACATATGAGTCACCGTCTTCAGTTATTGTGAAACTTGTAACTGTACCTGTCTTTGTAACCACAGCATTTCTATTGCCAGAAGTGTCTACGCGGACTGTTAATAAGTTGTTTGTGTATGCTAGGAAGTTTGCCGCTGTAAAGAATGATTGTGCTGTTGAATCGTTTGGTTTACCAAATCGTTGTACTAACACATTCTCAGATGTGATTGTAACAGGATCTAATACTGGACCCCATGCAAATACACCCGCAAAAGCGCCTGCAGATGTTGCCACTGCCGGTACTATTGCAGAAAAGTCTTTCTCGACTACCGCAACTCCTGGAGATAATTGAAACGCCATTTTTTGCTTCTCCTTAAATTATGATTTTTATGATATAAGCTAGAGTCACCTCTATACCTATATTTATAACCCTTAAAAATTCAATAAGACCTGATCGTCTTGTCCGCTGCTCCCGTCATCATAGAACCCAAACGGAGTTAGCTCATCCTCAATAGCTTTAATACGATTCTTATACATATCTTGTCTGATATTGATGTCGTTTAAGTCTTTAAAGTATGGGTTAGTCGTCAACCAACCAAACAACACCAAAGTCATGACTAAGTCATCATGATAACCTTCATCGGCCTCGTATGAGCCTTTATTGTTTTCTATGAAGGTTGATATCTCTTGTATAGTATCGATGTCCTGAACCAATAGCCTATTCTCTTCCACCAAAGCCTTAAAGTTCATACACCCTATACGTTTTACTTTCTTGTCAGTGTTTACACCAAGCTGGGTTTTACCTCCACCAAAGCCTCCTGACACCACTTGTCCATCAGTATTCCTATTTACGAATAATAAGTTTTCATACTCCATCTCAGAGTATAATATAGAAGCTACTTGTTCTGAGGAGTTGACCTCAAGTAACACATAAGCGTTATTATATTCTGTAGCCACTTTGTATATCACAGATGGAAATAACATAGGGCTGATGTTGTTATCCCTGTACTTTGCTACCTGTTTGTATGGAGCCTCTGTTATGTCTATGATAGAGAACGTTGAGTAGTCTCCTCCAACACCCTTTGCTGTATCAGCCATCAAACAATACGTATGATCCTTGACGGGTTTATCATACACATCAAGACCATCCTTACTGTATATGATATGCCCTGCAGACAGTCTCCCGATCACATCCGCACGCACCAGAGTGAGAGCAGAACCGAGGAATGCACATAACACTTCTTGGTTGAACTTCAGCTCACCAAGCTGTCTCTTTTGTTGCTCTGCCCATTTTTCATCTCTTCCAGGTATCTTCCAATATGGTATGAATAATGGTACAAAGTCATTGCGTTTGTTCTCTGCATCATTCCAAAACTTCCAAAAGTGGTTATAACCTAAAGGTGTAGATGATAATAGGATCTTTGTTGTTTCACCCGCAGATATCGTTGGGTAAACAGAAGTAAAGAAGTCATCAGCGACATTGTTAGGTATGATCGCAGTCTCATCAACATACAGCATGTTAACAGACTTACCGCGGATACCAGAAGCGCTTGTAGCTGCAGTGAACACCTTTGAATTGTTCTCAAGTTCTATATCTCCCTTGTTCCATGTAGTTACACCTTGTTGTAACCATAATGGCAGGTTCTCGTACATCAATTGATACCTGTATAAGACCTCACGGGCGGCGGTGGCTTTGTTTGCCAAGATCGCGACTTGTTTCGATTCCTGAAATAATGTATACCATAAAATATACGCTGCACTAGTTGTCGTCTTACCTTGTTGACGACCTTCCATAAGGATAACTTTTCTGTTTTCATGGATTATCTTTACCTTCTCACGTTGACACTCATAAAGTTTGAATGGGATTAGACCATGATCTAGCGATATGATCTTACAATAGTTCTCAATAAAATAGATTGGATCATCTTTACACTTTAGGTATTCAGATACTTGTTCTTGCGTGAACTGTATCTTTACGCCTGCTGCCTTTAAAGAACTATTTGCATTATATACTTGAGTCATTTAAAACTGTGCTTCCCAATTTTCAGTAACTGTACCATCAACCTCAGGGGCTAAAGCTGTATACTTCCTTCCAGGTGTAGATAAGTTTGCGATAGTAGTAAGGATGACTCCGTTCTCTGTGACTGGGCCGTATATGTTTGTCTTTAAAGTAAAAGATAGTGTATGTGTCACAAACCTTCTCTCTTGGAATGACCCATCATAGTTGTCTTCTGCTATAACGCTGTTTAATATGACTGGCACGTCTTGTACTATCTCGATAGCAGGTAACGCATTGATTGATAAAGTATATTCTGGATTAAATATAGGCAGTATCTGCTCAAGGATCTGCATAGAGTCTTCTTGCGTCTTAGTCAAGATGTATAAGTTTATGTCTATGTTATACGGTGCTGGAGAAAACACAGCCTTTGCTGTAGGGTTTTCTGAAGACGAAGTATCTTTACATACGATCTTGTTCATCTTATTAGTCTTACGCGTAGCATCATAGTGATACCCTACTATCTCAAAAGATAGTCTAGGCAAAGAGGTGTATGTATGGTTGTTAAGGTTTGGGTCTGAGTCGATACGAACCAACCATTTTTCTTTAGGTGCATAAGCGAGCGGCACTGATATGGTCTGAGCTACAGCTCCATCATTACCTTGTCTTGCGATCTTGATGTCAGAGAATAAACGACCAAACGCGACGATCGTCTTTCTTATAGCACCATGATAATAGGTTTGTCCGTTAAGCATATTACCAGCTAGCTCTAGCTACTCTGATCCATGAATTGGTGTTAACGCAGATGTATACATAGTTAGTATCATACTTTATTTCACCCTTTGTTCCTGTAGCAGTAGCTGAGTCAGGTGTTCCAGATGATATACCTGTTAATGGGTAACTGTATACTTCTGTGAAGTTCTCGTTAGTCTTAGTGAATGCAGTCCTTAACTGATCACCAGTCTTGTCGTTAGCCACTGTGCCTATGTTGATTGTTTGTTTTGTCATTATTCTAAGTCCGCAGTTAGTTTAGTTGAATCTGCTCTAGCATTAGTAGAGTCAGCGTTTGGGTATAAATCAGGTGCTACATAATATGTTGATAGCTCACCGAAAGGGTTCTCTTCGCTGAATACTATGCCTTGTGCTTCTTCTTTGAATTTATTATTATCTCCATAAGAGTCTTGTTTATCAAGGTTACCTATGATAGCGACTGCAGTAGCATAAAGTCCACCGCCTCCTGATAATGTAACCGGTGGAGGAGACGTATAACCTGATCCTGCTTCTGTGATTAATATTTTAACAACTTCAGCAACAGTTGCACCATTACCTAAGTATGCTTCAGCTGTAGCTCTATAACCAAAGAACGCTAATCTAGCAGTACCATTATCTACTTCACCTGCAATGTGTGTAGGCCCAGTAGTTCCGGTAGTTCCAGAAATTGTACATCTATATCTTTGACCATCATAACATACTTCATCACCAACACTTATAGCAGTACTTGCTTGCCAATCTATACCTATAGTAACAGTAGGAGCTGATTCATATGATATTCCTCTATTAGTTACTTTAATTTCAGTAACGGTTCCATTAGGAACTTTAGTATCATCAAATGATTTAAGTGTTTCAAATACATCGATACTAGGATTTCCAGTAGTGATGTGTTCTGATGAGTATTGGTACAACTCAACTTGTAATTTATATACGTATAGTTTACCAGCTTGATAGAACGGGTCTTGATGAGTTACAAACTTAACCTCAAACAAACCACCTGTTAATGGAAAGAATAATAGATCTCCCTCAGCAGGACGATTAGGCAGTATAGATAAACCATGTTGTCCTATGAGTTGATCCCATTTTCTACGAGCTACAGTTAATGTAGCGCTTTGTTCCATCATCAAACCAAACTTCTGTATGAATGCGCCTTGACCTTCAAAGCCATTCACTGTTTCTAGGTACATCTCGATGCCGTATGCATACTTGAACTGTGATAGACGATCCTCACCAAGGATCTCGTCTTTACCTACTAAAGTTCTAGGAATATAGTAAAACGTCTGTCCATAAATGGATATTGACTCAACTATGATGTCCTCATAGGTAAGTTGTTCGGATCGTGCTCCGTTACTAAAGTATACTGAACGTGCCATATTATCCTAAGAAGAATTCTAATGGAGCTGACTTATTCAGCATCTCGTCTTCAAGTTCTCTTATCTCTGTTATAGCTTCTGCATACAACTTATCACCATCGATGGTCACACCACCTGGTAGTTGGATGCCTTGGAATTTTTTGATATTTGTTGCCCACTGACGCTTAAACAAAGCTGTGACGTACCTACGGAACCATGGTTCGTTCCATACTTTACTAAACGTTGAAGGGTCTAAAGCTCTGTAACACTCGATCATGATGAAGTCACCTAATGCGAAGGCTGATGACCAACTTACGTCTAATGTAAGTCTACCCATCATACGGTTAAACCTATATAGCGGGTAACCATTTAGCTCTATGTTTAATAAAGAGATGTGACTCATGACAGTCTTATAGTAGATGATTGACGTTGAAGTCAAGTCATACAAGTCATTGAGTCTTAGTTGGTATTGTAAGTCGAATAGGTTCTTTGAGCTTGACGCAGCGGTGAAAGGGATGACTCGTGTCACACCGTATATGTAATCTGGTAGTGGTATATAACGTAAGTCGTATGTACCTAGAGTCACACCGTCAGCAGCTATGACTGCTGTGGCACCACCGTCACTACATGTAATGGTTTCTCCTGCAACGAAAGTTGATGTAGTATCTGAGTTGAATACGTTCTGAGCATTGTTAGAATCATTGGTAGTCACATCCTTTACTACTATGATGTTAGCGTCCTCTTCTCTACCATGTTCCATGACGACTTCTGCTGTAGCACCTGAAGTGCTACCAGTTACTGTGCTGCCTAATGGGAAGTTTGCTGAAGTCGCTGTGGTTATAGCTATGGTTGAAGCTGTGATCTTTTGTTTGAGGTACATCTTCTCTGCACCATCAAAATGATACTGGTTCCAATAGTCAAGTGCCTCGTCTATACGCTCTTCTAGTTGAGAGTCATCAACGTTGATTTCGACTACAGGTTCACCAAGGGCTCTTAAAGCATATTCTGTGAGTGTTGCTCTACTTGTAACGGCCATGACGATTTCCTAGTGTTTATTCTATTATTTATATAAAATAAACGTCTAGGATTATGGCTTCTTGAACACCATCAAGTTATTAACGAACCATCCCATATGTATGCCTTGACGTACATGATTGATAATGTTTTGAGTTAGACCTGGATGATAGATCATACCTTTCTCAACGAACTTCTTAAGCCAATACTCTTTCTTACGGCAGTTGATATGTCCTACTCCACCTTGTCCAGGCTGCGCTGCAGTAAACACGAGTGTACCGCCCGGCGTGACAGCATTATATAGTGCTTCAACTTCTTGGTCTGCATAGACAGGGTCGATGTGCTCTAATACCTCAAAGCAGATGACGGTATCAGTAGACGTAATATTGGTAAAAATACTGCCTTGATAGCAGCCTGGAGTCTTCTCACATACGTCTTCAATATCAAAGCCGATAGCATTTACATCAATATCATTTAATGCTTGGACATACATGCCTGGGCCACAACCAACGTCTAATACTTGTTTGGGTTTGATTAAGTCTTTGATAGCTCTTGCTACACCTTGAGCACACGGAGTCTCTTCGGCTTCAATATAGTTATAGTCAAATGGGTTTGGTCGGCCAGGATAATGCTTCACCGCATAGTCCATGTTGTTTCTACCAGGATTTGGTTCATACCATCCTTGCTTGCCATGGATATTAAGTACGGCTTGAAAATACTCTTCGTACATACCAGCAACTTTCTCAAGCGAGAAGTTATTTAATGCCCAATCGCGACAGTCTTGTGGGTTGATACGATCGATGTTCTTGAGTGCCCATACGAACTCTTCCATCGTGCGGCATCTGTAACCTGTAACTCCATGGATATTGTTCTCTGTGAATGAACCCCAATCTGTAGTGATGGTCGGTGTACCAGAGAATAAGTTCTCGATCTGTACTCCGCCAAACGGCTCAACATACATAGAAGCGACGAATGATACCTTGGCTTTTGCCATGAGTTCTTTACGTTTCTCAATGTCAGCATAACCAATGAACTCAACGTGTTTTGGTATCTCTTTGTATCCGCATGCTTCAAGGTTATTTTGTCCTGCAACCTTAAGCTTTATACCTGCGCGTTCGGTTGCCTGGATAGCGATATGGATACCTTTACCTTCATAGACTCGACCTAAGAATAAACAGTAGTCTTCCTTCTCCTCAGGTTTAAATACAAAGTCATCAGGATCAAAGTAATTGGGGATAACAACATCATAGAAGTTTTGCTTGCATGTACCCACTGCAGGTAAACCATAGTATGCATGATAGATAGCATATGATTCAAAGATCTTATACTTTGCCCAGTGTCCACCAGCATAGCCGATGCCAGGCTCTACGGTGATTAGGTCAGGATGTGCGTCGCATACTGGTCTAGTGCCTGCACCCCAGAAAGGTAAGATGAAATCATTGTGTTGTTTGCGTTTACCTACTTCACGGATAGCGTTTGCATAAAAGGTTTTGTATGCATGGTCATTGACGTCGAACTTAAAGAAGTTCTTACGCCAGTCATATGAACCATAGGCGATCTCGAGGTCTTTATTAGTAGTTACTGGGATATGTTCTGTACAAGGAACGTCTGACTCTTCATGACCATAATGGTAAACTGTATGACCACGTTCAGTCATCATCTTACCAAACTTCCAAACCTTCTGAGTATATGCACAGGCATTGTACTCTTTTGATGTTACTGTGTGAGGAAGCCCCAAAATATGCAGACGCAATTTATTCATTATTATCACCTTTCGATTTATTATATTTCATACCAATCCTTTTCTTATTTGCTTCAGATACTGCCTTTTTAGTATTTTCGTGTATCTTACGACCTTTTAGACTATTACTTAATTTTTTACGTGTTTCATTTATTACAGGCAATCTTATTTGATTTTTAGCTAATTCTCTTAATTTTTGTTTAACTTCTTCTGTATGTTTCTTACCATACATTCCATGCTTTTCGCCAGGTTGACTTAATTTCTTTCTATGTTCTTCACTAAATGCACCAGGTTTCTAGATGGATTATTATCACCTAACATAGATATTGATGCCATTTTCTTGCAATATGCATATCTACGCGAATTAAATTTAACATCATCTCTAGTAGCCATCAAACAAAAAGCTTTTGCCATTTTAAGAGTATTTTTAGAGTTATCACCATTGCGAAGTTGATATATTTTATATAATAATTTATGAGCTATAAAATGTTCTTTAGCTGTTAATTTTACTAAACTCTTATTTTTACCAAATATACTAGTTGGAAATATATGATGTTTTTCTATATAACAATCAGGAGCATTTCTAGTTAAAGCTGTCTTAACTAAAGATAGATACCATTTAATATACTTATGTGATCTCATCTATTCCTTATAGTATTTAAGTAATTCTTAATATCACCGTTTGGCATTGCATACCGATTTACTAGTTCAGGTTTTATCATCTCAACTAATGTATATACTGCTTCTTCAGTGCCGATCGTGTTTTGATCTAATAACTGTCTTATGATCTCATAGTAGTACTTATTAAACTCTACGATCTGGTCTTTAGAACCACCAAACAATGTGGCTCGACAAACATAGTTAGGTTTTGTCTTAGCTATGGCTGTCATTGTATTTATACCACATCCATGGATCTCGGTGTCAGTGTTGTATGGGTATGATGTCAAAAAGAACTTATCCTTCGGTAAGAACAAGAAGTTATACGTTTGGATTGGCTCTGTCACACCAAAACTTCTTGACATACCTGAATCTATCCAATAGAATCGTTTAGAACCTAGTGGGTTTTGTTCTGCTACGTCTTGTAGCAGCTTATTCTTAATGAGTGTTAATGGTATATAGTACGGGTTTGTTAAAGCAGAACCTTTTATCCAATCAGACTGAGTTATCCATTTAGGATCATTGATTATGTTCTGTACTTCATTGAACGGGGTGTTAAGCTTGATGTCTTCTAACGTCAATGACCTGCACTCAACACGATTATTTGATGTGGCGATACTAAGTTGTCTGCGTCTTTGACGAATATAGTCATGGTACTTAGGATCTGCATAGACGACTAGCGGGTTACGTACAGATAATAAGTGATCTAATCCCTTAATGTAATGCTCTTCAAACGTACGATCTCCACGGTTGATGTCAACCGCCATGGTAACAAGCGTCACGTCTGCAGGATACTCATAGATCCAGTCCATCTCTCTATAGTTAATCATAGGAGCTCGACGGTTTGCTAGTACTTCTTTTGGATAGAAGTCATATGGTACCTTAGAGTCGTCTGGTCGTTTGCCATCCATCTTAGAGCACTTATCACCAAGGTGTCTTGAGTACTCACCGTTTAAGAACACGCCTTTGAAACCTAGTGCAGTGAATTTACGATCGATGTTCCATTCGTTGTGCCACTTCTCTACACGACCTAACATGATAAGGTCGTCTCTACGTCTAAGGTTTGGTGATCCGACCCATGCATGCCATGCAACATGACCGTCAGTGATCTTCCAAGGCTTCTTCCAATAGAACATGTTGTCTACTAGACCTTTATGATATGAGTCTATGCCTTGGAACTCAAAGGTTCTCCATGAGATGTCAACGACACCTACGTCTCGATATTTTTGTAAGATTGCTTTTGATTTGTTGAGGTAACCAGGTTGGGTAAGTTCCCAGTCATCTTCAAGATAGAATATGTATTCTGAATCACAGTAGGATACCATGAAATCCATGGCAAACCACTGAGACCTATTACGAGGGAAGCATATGACGTCACATATATCTCCATACTCTTCTACAAGATGCTCATAAACACCAGGTTCGGCAGAGTCGTCAAGTATCACCATCTTTGTTACATAGTCTTGAGTCTCAAAGAAAGATGACAGAGTCTTAGCTAAGACATCTAATCTATTGCAGCTTAATACGAATGTTGTTGTGTCTGAATCGGGCTGATCAACTGTATGGATCTTCACACGTGACATAGATAATCCTCAGTTTATAATATGATTATAATATAGTTTTTATTTATTGTACAGTTATTTATATAAATCTAACTTGTCTTTTATGATCTTAGCCCACTTTTTATGGTCTTGCTCTGTGACCCTAACATCGAACGTGTCAGGTTTTTGAAATGCTTTGTTTGTGTCTTCGAATCGACTAGTCTCTATGGTGTCTACCCATATGGTGAAGTCTGCTTTAAATAGTTCCCGCATCTGTGGAAGAGGGCATACGAAGTCTGCTATAGTATAATCATCGTCTGATACCTCTGCCATTGCAGCCATACGTTGAGCTTGTCGTATCCTACCTTCTGTACTAAAGTCCCAGTCATTATATAGTTCTCGTATCTTATCAGCATTAAGCCATAAGACTGTCTTAGAGTCTTCGTTGAGTAAACGCTTGAGCTCTTCTGCTAGCCATGTCTTACCAGAACCTGGTAGACCCATGATTAATATCTTCAAAATCCTTTATTCCTTTCAACACACCATACTAATGCAGTCTTTGTCCCATCAGGTTTATCATCATTGACAATTATACGTTCTCCTCTTGGTAAGTCAAAGATGACATGATCAAACCGTATACCTTTCTTCTTTAAGTACTTTAATGTAACGTCCTTAAGATAGTTGGGTCTTGCAGTTACTAATACTATATAGTCTTCTTTAGGTATCGTATCCCATAGTTCTTTGACACCAGGTAATAGTTTATCTTTACCCACAGCAGAGAATATTAGGTTATACTCTAAGATTGTGCCGTCAAGATCAAAGAACCATGTCTTAGGGTGTTCAGACTTAAACTTGAACGGTATCAGATGATCTTTCAATATCGGCCTCATCACATAAAGTGCCATACTGTATCTCAATTATCTTAAGTGGTTTATCAGTCTTATTGGATAACTGATGCCATTCACCTACAGATATGCTGAGATTATCATGTTTGTCTACTGTGAGCTCTTCATCGCCATTATAGACTGTGGCTTCACCCTCTGATATGAGCCAGTATTCATTTCGTTTAGCATGTCTCTGCATACTTAAAGACTTACCAGGGTCTACAACTAGTTCCTTGACCTTGACTTGATGGCCTTCTGTATGTAAGATCCTATAGTATCCCCATAGTCGTTCAGTCTTAGGGGCTTTCCATTCTGATAAGATCCATGAGCTTGAATTCTTTTTATTATCTCCACCTATACCAAAAACAAACTCAACGCCGCCATCTGGATAATCCATTTCAGGAATATTCTCATGTGATCTATCACCACCATTTGCGAATATGATTTTGTTTTTGGGAAACCAATGCCTAGCTTGTCTGATAGCATCTTTTGCGGTGCCATCAGAATCATCTATAGGTAAAGCCATCATTACGTTCTTGATGTTCTTTAATATGCTTAGACGTTCTTCTATTGGTAAAAATGCTCGACCCTTCTTACGAGTCAACCATTCGTCAGAATTTACTCCTACAACAACTCTTCCAAGTTCCGCTGCAGCATTAATGTAATCTATATGACCAGAATGTAATGGATCAAACCCACCAGTTATTACAACGATATCATTATTATCCATGATAAATTATCCTATAATATTAAAATTTCCTTCAGATACTGATTCTTCATTTGGCTGTTCACTATTAGTGTCATTAAAATTAAACTCACCTAAGTTTCTCCAAAATTCAGCATCTTTACATTGGTTTAAAATAAATTCTGATAATACTTCTTGCGGATCAGCTGAAACAGACTTAAGATCTTTCCTAACAGAATGCATATCTGATACACCATAAACAGCTGAATCGTTTTCTTGATGTAAATTTACTAAGTTAGTAAAGTCATGTTCAAAGTATGGTAGTTCTAAATAGTCATAAATCTTCTGTATAGTTTCTTTAGGATTATTAACAAGATCTTTGTATTCAATAAAATGAAGTTGTTTTTCACGACCTTGCATGAGAGCATCTTTTAATCCATTATAACTTTGACCTAAGATACCATTTGGGCTAGCTAAAAATCGGCATCTATTATCATCAGTCAAAGGTATATTACTTTTCACTAACATATCATCCATAAAATTAATCTTACCATTTGATTGGTATGGATTACGTCGATGCATGGATATAAATGATGTTAATATCTCATCTATATTTCTAACAGGGCATAGCACTTTAGGTTCTATTCCAAAATATCCAGGGATATAATGCAGTCTATTAACCCATGAACGATTTTTATCTATGATAACGGGTTTATTAATATCTGCATAATAGTGTTCTAATACACTTGCTATGATCTCTTTCCCTTGTTTAAACTTTGGATATGCTAAGAATAATTCATCATTTGATATCATGTTTTCTAAAGAAACCATCCAACCAGTAACTGGAGAACTGGGTCCTGAATAGATATCCGGATTTTGGTTTAAAATAGCAGATAGTAATGTACTACCTGATCTAGGCAAACCTGCCATAAAATAATAAGTTTTATCTGCCATTTTATTGTTTGTCCACTGATTCAATGATTTTATTAATATCAAATAACTTAACGTCCTCAGCAAATGGATACTCTAATTCATTTCCATTGAAGTCAAAGTCAAATAGATAGCTCCCAGGTAATTTAAAATCATATGGTACATCAGTACATATATTATCATGGATATCATATCCAAATACTTTAGGGCTAGTACCATTCCATAATACAGTTGATTTTAAATTCATAGCTGCAGCAACGTGTTGTAAACATGAGTCAATTAATATTCGTTTTTTAGTATGCAACATTAAACTAAAAAATTCAGGAGTACTTAATGCTTGTTTATCTGTAGCAAAGATGTGATCAGCACCTTCTAATTTTCTAGAGTTCATCTTTGTTACTTGATATATATGATAATCTTTTTTATAATGATTTACCAATTCTTGAGCTATATCAAATGGCATATCTCGTGTCCATGCATAAGGCTTAGCATCTAAAGACATAAGACCTCCATTAGTATGGATAACCATTAAAGGTTTCTTTTTACTCCAAAAGTTTTTAGAAAGATTAAATTGTAAAGTATTAAACTTAACTTTAGGTAATTCTCCATCATATTTTAAACCATACATATCACACCAATTTTCTATTAGACGCTTTTTTCTATGAATATGATTGGTTGTATAGTATGGTTCATTATGAAAAATTATGGAATCTTTTTCGTGCACATATTCTTGATAGAAGTATTGAGTACCTCCAATCTTGTATACACGATCTACATAATCTAGATTTAGAAATACATCAGGATATGCACATACTATTATTAATTGACGATCTGGATGATTGTTCTTGATGGCTTTAGCAACGGCTGTAGCCGCCACATGTTTACCAAGTCCACCTTGAATATGAAAAATGCTATATTTCATTTGATCTACTCTTTCTAATATATAAAATTATAATAAAATGTCACTTAAGTTTATTTATATGTTTTTTTAGATTGCTTTTGATCTATCATCTTTATCATACCTGCAGCAATATCCCAATTTTCACCATTAATAAAATGATCAAACCTAACAAGATTTCTACAGTCCAACTCTATGCGCTTGTGTACTTCACCTTCTATATTATTTAATGTTAATTCTTTTAAAGTTTCAGAGATTTCACCTTTAATTTTATTGCTATGAATAGCATATACTTTAGTAGCATGTTGCGCTAAATAATCGTCTCCAAACCAAATTTTATAAAGACTTGGAATTAGTTTATATGTATGCTTATGAATAAACATGCATATACCAAATGCCCAAGCTTGGCCACCTATTGGATAATTTTTGTTATAATTGAAATCTACGATCTCTTCTTTAGTATCAATGACATCATCTATTTTGAAATTATCTTTATATCCTTTAAGATCTACCCCAATCATTTCTCCAGCTTTTAGATTAAAGTTTTTAACCATATAAAAAATATCAGAATCTACTAGTATGTCATCATTTATAATTGCTATGACATCTGAAGTAGATCTTAAATAGCCTTCATTCCATGCTGGATTTACATAGATATTTGATCCATAGCAAACTAGTTCAATTTTAGGATTATTAAAAATAGATGACTTAGGCCGTTTTTTAGGGTTATTATCAATCAATATTATCTTATTAATTAGTGGACATTCAATATATTTTTCTAATCTACTTACAACATCTTTTACTATCCACATCGTAGGAATAACAACATCTATCATAGTTTATGATCTTTTTTAAAATCACCTTCATACATTTTAATACCTATGTGAGACACTGTATCATTAGGATTACACCAAATAGTATATCCCAATTCTTTTATTTTAGTACTAAGAGTAATATCTTCACCAATAAAACTTCCATTATTATATGTATATTCACATATATTTTTTAATTTATTATTTCTAAAACTAAGTTCTGGATTAGAATGCCATAAATCTTCTACGACTTTCTTAGACAGTTTTAAGAATCCTGTGCCAGCTTTATCAACTTTTAAATATCCATCTGCAGGATCTATTACATTTTTATCAGATAAAACGATATTATAAACCTTTTTCTTATCATCTTTATTGATTACTGGCAATGTAATAACATCTTTTTCTGATAATAAAATGTCAATTAAACTTTGTGCAGACCAATATTCGTCATCATCAATAAAGACAGTTGCATCATACTTTTCTAAGTAAGCAAGATTTAATAGTTCGTTTCTTGCCATGGGGAGAATGCTCTCTAAAGACAAAAATACGCATCGTATGTTTAAATCATGCTTCAATCCTAACTTAATGGATTCACATAAGCTATGAACAAAGTATGCGTCTACTTTTTGTGTAAGAGCTGGGGTAGCTATTAATATATTTTTCATAATATACTCAATTTATTTAATATTATATAATACTTTTTATTTATAGTACAATTATTTAATAAGCATGCATAAAAAAGGAAGCATATACTATTATATATGCTTCCTTAATTAAAGTACAATTATTATGCTGTTAAAGAGTCAAGCCTTGCTTTTAATGTATCAACTTCTGCGGAAAGCTCTTTTACTGCATTAACTAATACAGGTATTAGATAATCGCTGGTGATCTTGAGTTTTTCAGGATCTTCGGTAGATACTATGACCGGAGCATCACCTTCAAGTTCTAGCACTTCTTGGGCTGAGAAACCATATCGAAGTTTACCGTCTGGATCTGTCAAGCAACCTGTCTCACGATCTTTGAATGCGAATGAGATTGGGTTTAGCCCTTGTAAGAAGCCACGACCATGTGGGACTGTTCCAAATATACATTTATCACGTGAGTCAGACACCGCTGTCCAAGCAGTCTGTATCAACGCACAGGTATGGCTTGAATTACCCATGATTATAAAGTTACTCTGCGTGGTGAGATTACATAATCCAGCACTGTTGCTGACACCTGCTATACAACCAAACACTAAGTTATTAGAACCAGTAGTATTACACATACCAGCACATCTGCCTAGGAATATGTTGCAACTACCAGTGGTATTATTAACACCTGCATAACTGCCCATAAAGGTGTTGTAACTACCAGTGGTATTAGCACTACCAGCACAGAATCCAGCGAAGAAGTTATTTTGTCCGCTACCGCCTTGACCGCTTATGCAACTAGTGACATTATTAGTGCCACATTGGAGGAATACACTTGAAACAGCTGAGCCATTGACTAGCAAGCAACCACTGCCAGAAACTTCTAGAGAGTTAGATCCTGCTTTTAGGTAGATGGTATTACACATACCAGCTGTACCTTCGTAGTTACCAATAACTACGTTACAAGCTCCAGCGGTTACACAACGACCAGAATAATAACCTAAGAATACATTACAACCGCCAGTGGTGGCCCCAAATCCTGAGCGTGTTCCAATAAATACGTTGTCGCAGGCTGTCTGGCTATAGAAACCAGCATAGTGCCCGAATATGATGTTTTGATTACCAGCTGTTTGATTTCGACCAGCTTTCCAGCCCATAAATAGATTGTAACCGCCTGTGGTGTTGCAGTTACCAGTCTCTTTTCCAAAGAAAATGTTATGGTTACCAGTGGTGTTTTCATGACCAGCACTACAGCCTAGGAATATGTTGCAACTACCAGTGGTATTATTAACACCAGCAAATCTGCCCATGAAGTTGTTGTAACTACCAGTGGTATTAGCACTACCAGCATATCTGCCAATAAAGGTGTTGTAACTACCAGTGGTATTAGCACTACCAGCATATCTGCCCATAAAGGTGTTGTAACTACCAGTGGTATTAGCACTACCAGCACAGAATCCAGCGAAGAAGTTATTTTGTCCGCTACCGCCTTGACCGCTTATGCAACTAGTGACATTATTAGTGCCACATTGGAGGAATACACTTGATCCTCCACCGCCACCAACAGCTGAGCCATTGACTAGCAAGTCACCATTGTTACACACCTCTAGGCAGGTAGATCCTGCTTTTAAGAAGATGGTGTTGCTGAAATTACCTGAGCCCGTATAATCACCAATAACTATGTTATTACCACCAGTTACGTTACAGCAGCCAGCTGCTGCACCAATGAATATGTTACAAAGTCCAGCTGTGTTACAGTAACCAGCATGGCAACCAAAGAATATGTTTTGGGTTCCAGTATTTTGACATCCAGCATAATGACCAAGTAAGATATTAAAATTACCTGAATTATACCAACCAGCACCACGGCCTAAGAATGTATTTTCACAGCCGCTCATACTATAACCAGTATGACCGCCGATTAGCGTGTTGTAGTCACCAGCACAACTTGCGTTTCCACCAGCATTTCTACCAAGAAAAACATTGTGCCAGCCGCCAGCGATGGCGCCTGCTTTACATCCTATGTAGACGTTATAAGCACCAGTTGCACTACAGCCTGCAACACAACCAATGAAAACACTGCCATTACAGCAATTATTTATACCTGCCAGAGGCCCAATAAAGGTGTTGTCCCTACCAGTGGTATTATATCTACCAGCATCCTTACCAATAAAGGTGTTATAAACACCAGTGGTATTACAATAACCTGCCAGAAGCCCAATAAAGGTGTTGTAACAGCCAGTGCTATTATATTTACCAGCTCCATTACCAGCCATGAAATTGTGACAACCAGTGGTATTACAATAACCTGCTTGAGGGCCAAAGAAGGTGTTGTCCCTACCAGTGGTATTATATCTACCAGCAAATCTGCCAATGAAGGTGTTATAAGCACCAGTGGTATTACAATAACCTGCCAGAGGCCCAATAAAGGTGTTATAAACACCAGTGGTATTATATCTACCAGCATCCTTACCAATAAAGGTGTTGTAACAGCCAGTGGTATTACAATAACCTGCTTGAGGGCCAAAGAAGGTGTTGTAACAGCCATTGGTATTGGAATATCCAGCAGCACGGCCAATAAATGTATTATCTCGGCCAGTGGTATTGGTATAACCAGCATCTCTGCCCAGGAAGACGTTGTAACTACCAGTGGTATTGCAGCGACCAGCATCTCTGCTCAGGAAGACGTTGTAACAGCCATTGGTATTGGAATATCCAGCAGCACGGCCAATAAATGTATTATCACTGCCAGTGGTATTATATCTACCAGCATCCACGCCTAGGAAGATGTTGTAGGAGCCATTATTGCAATAACCCGCATTATTGCCAATAAACACGTTATTCCATCCAGCGACATTGGCTCTACCAGCGGCGAAGCCAAAGAAGTTGTTGTAGCTACCAGTGGTGTTATTGTAGCCAGCTTGATATCCTATGAAATTATTGTTATGACCAGTGGTATTATAATAACCTGCACCGTAGTTAAAGAAATTATTGCTGTAGCCAGTGGTATTACTACTACCGGCTTCGCAACCCGTAAAGATGTTGTTATAACCAGACGTATTAGCATTACCAGCACAGGAGCCAGCAAAGAAGTTATTAGTACCTGTGCCACCTGAGCCACTTAGGCAACTGACGATATTATTGGTATTACATACAGCGAATACACTTGATCCGCCACCACCTACACCTGATGCACCTTGTACGCCTTGAGGGCCAGTAGCACCATCGGCACCATTTGCACCTGTTAAACCAGTAGCACCAGTTGCACCAGCAGCTCCATTAGATCCAGCGGCACCAGTTGCACCAGCAGCTCCATTAGATCCAGCGGCACCAGTTGCA
>Ga0194115_10000070_pt1 | contig 152437 bp, 154 predicted proteins | sample TA2MahsurfametaG_3_FD_148656 | JGI IMG/M metagenome (GOLD analysis project Ga0194115, IMG submission 148656) | Freshwater microbial communities from Lake Tanganyika, Tanzania - TA2015002 Mahale S4 surface | ecosystem: Environmental > Aquatic > Freshwater > Lake | place: Tanzania: Lake... | reverse complement strand
CTCAAGTTCAATAATCCAATCACTGGAACAATCACAAAAACTGGGCTTATGGGTTGGGTTCCGACCGCTGGTTTTGATCCCGTCTTTTGGACTCATCACTCTCAGATTGACAGAATTTGGCAACAATGGACAAATTCACCTAATGGTAAGATGGTAACAATTGAAGAACTTAAGGAGATTGAATGGCCGTACACCTTTTTTGACGAAAACGGAAAAAAGATCACCTATACTCCAGAACAGGTGATGGAAATCATTTATTCAATGGACTATGATTTTGACGACACTAAGGTTAAATCAAAACCGACTCCCCAAGTTATGAAATCTTTTCCTGAAACAGTCATTGCCTCAACATCTATACCGACTAGAGTAAACAATCAAATAACCGATGTGGTAACTCAGCTTCACTTGACAGGTAATCACCCAGCAAAGTTAAAGCTTGTACTAACCGTTTCTTACACAAAATTACCTCATGGAATCTATGAGGTGTACGTGAACAATAAAAATGAATTTAGTCCAGCAGACGGCGAGTTTGCAGGATTCATGAACTTCTTTGGAACAGATCATAAGATGTCAGGCAAAAGTTGTGCTAAAGGCTGTTGTACTCAGTTAACTAGCAAAGGTCGACCGACATTTATCTTTGAATATGAAATCCCTTATTCAAAGATCAATAAGATTCAAATCTATAAACACAACGGAAGACACACAGGAGATCTAATCATTGAAAAAATAGAAATAAAGAAAAATAAGAAATGAAAAAATCTCATAGATGATGGTTATAGATATGAAAATAAATATCATCCACCTATAAAAATACCTCTTTCCAATTAATGAAAAAATACTTTATTATAGGTCTAGCGGCATTCATTTTAGAAACAGCATCAACAATGTATATTGCGACTGTTGCGGAAAGAAGTGTGTCTATGATATTTTGGGCATTTATAGGGCCATTCTTAGGTTTACCTTTCGTTGGATATATGGTTGAATCTAAAACTTGGAAAGAAAGAATAAAAATGGCTTTAGCTTCAGGGGTTGGATATTTCATAGGAGCATCATTAATTTATATTTCAAAGATTTAAAAATATATGGCAACACTAAGACAGCAGTACGAGAATTATCTATTTGAATCAGATTCTAAAATATCTTTTGAAGAATGGGAAAGAACAGTTTTTAATAAAAAATTTTCTAACTTGTCACAAAGAAAAATAAATGCGATTCTAAATACTTTTCCTGATATTGACATCGAGAGTGAATACGAGAAGGAAGAAAGGCTTATTGAAGACTTCGATGAATATCTAAGATTACTAGCAGATATGAAGGTGGGCCTTAAAAGAAAGATGATGCTATTGGAAGGATATGTTGATATAATAAAAAATAAAATAAATGCCGGTTGAAAAATTAACAACTGAAAGAATAGGTGAACATCATTTTAAAATAATATTTGATGGTAAGAGGCATATAGGATATGCTATAATGGACGTTGATGGCTATTACTATTTTGAACACCTTACTCAATCTAATGGATTTTGGAGTTCCTATGCTCTAAGGATGATTTCAGATCTACTTGATGAAATTAATTCAGAACATGACAATAAGATAAGAGAATATTTTAAGAAAGAGAATGAAAACGATTAAAATAAGATTTATTCAGCATGGAGAAAACAAATACTCTATGCAAAGAAAAGGATTCTTTAGATGGAGGGACATTACTTATACTATCAATATGGGTTATGGCAGTGTAACTTATGATTACATTGAGGAAACTAAAGAATCTCTTCTTGATAAAGTTCTTGAAGAATATTATCAAATTGACAAAAGATTTGTCAGAGTTATTGAACATTCAACAATTAAAATTTATTAAATATGCAAGAAGGTAGAAGATTAATTATTTATGGTTTACTTTTAATTTTAACTGGTTCCTTAATCGTTTTTAGTTCTTATAGAAGAATGGGAACAGAAAAAGAAAATCAAGAACTAACAAAAAAATTAAAAGAGAAACAGCTAAGAATAGATGAACTAGAATCTGAGGTAGAAATACTGGAAGATGAAATTTCTGAAAGAGAAATAGAAATAAAGTTCTGGGGAATGAAATATGATTCAATAAAACAAAAATAAATGGAAAATCGAAAAATTTCTCCAGTTATTAGATCTGGAATTAAGATTATTCAAAACACAATCGAAGGGGTTACTGTTAATATCTTAGACGACGAAATGTCTAGAACAGAGCCTACTGAATTCTTACCCCATGGAGCATTAGGTGTTAATACCGAAATAAAATGGGAAGGAATAGGAACTAAGAATATTTTTATATCATGTCAACTATGTGAGGATATGCACAGTCCTTACGGGGATAAAATAGCAGAGGAATTCATTTTTCCTATGTTTAGAGAAGAAATGGAAAAAATAACGCAAAAGGAATATGAATAAAATATCATTTAAAATAAGCAGAGAGGTTCTGATGGAAATGTCAGCTTTAAAAACAATGGAGGAGGGATTTCAATATATGGAAGATTGTTTCGCTATAGATAAAAATAGAATACATAGCATTCAAACTATATCAGAACCTTCCATGACTCCTGTTTTAAACGTCACTATTAAGCCAAAAAATGACTGACAATAAGAAAAGAATAATTGAAGAATTTGAGTCTTTAAAAGGACAATTTGTAATCGATTTAGATTGGAGGGTAAAAAGATTAGTTGGCGTTGTTGAAGATGATATTGATTATTATTGGCTTCTATATGACGGAAGAGTATTTTCTTTGCATAGCTGTGTTGGGAGAGTAGTACCATTAAAAGGGAAAATAGAAAATAGTGATTATAATGAATTTGTAAGGCTAGCATATCTAAATCATTGGGATATTGTTGATTACGGGGAAGATAATTATTCGCAAAAACACAAGGAAGAAATTATATCTGATTTATTAAAAGATCAAGAAAGTAGAAATTATCTGCTTACTGAGATATGCTGGGAACTAAATAAAATATAATAAAGTGAAAAAGAAATATCCTCCTATTACGCCAGAAAAAACCGATTCAAAGCCAATGGGTGCCTTGGCAAGGAGAGAGGAAGATGAAAGAATAAGGAGAGATGAAGAATTAAAAAAATCAATGAAGGTTGATCTACCATTAGATCCTAACATAGATTGGACAATAAAAAATATAAACGGAAAAAACTACTTATCAGTAAAATAATGGAACTACTAAACACACATCCTATTAAAAAATCAGACCTAGGATTCCATGGAAATCTATTCGGTGGAAAACTTTTAGCTTGGATAGACGCTGCAGCAGCTGGATATTGTATGCAGCTTTGTGATAGTCCTAGAGTAGTTACAGTCTCTATAGATAAGTGTAATTTTGAAAAACCGGCTAGAGAAAGTCAGCTCCTTAAAATATATGGTAATCCAACTAAAGTTGGTAATTGTTCAGTTACACTTTACATGGAAGCTAGAGCACATAATGTTTATACAGGTAAACAGGTATTAGTTTTAAAGACACATATAACTTTTGTTCATATAGATGAGGAAGGAAATCCTATTCCAATAGGTGAAAAGGGTAGAAATAGAATAAATAGGATTATAGGTGAGCAACCGGATCCCGATACTAAATAAAATAAAATGGAAAAATTAAGGATATACCTAGATGACGTTAGAACCCCTATAGAGAACGATTGGGTAATTTGTAGGGATTATAATGATTTTGTAAATAAAGTCTCTGAAATAGGCTTAGAAAACATTTATATGATATCTCTAGATCATGATCTAGGAGAAACAGCAATAAAGGAATATTTTAAGAATGTAAAAACAAATTACATCTTGAATTATGAAAATATACATGAGAGAACCGGGTACGATTGTGCTAAATGGTTAGTCGAACAAAGTATGGAAAAAGACATCGATCTTCCTTTGGTATTAACTCATAGCGCTAATCCTATAGGATCAGCAAATATTATGGGGTACATAAATAATTATCTTAAAAATAAGAGGCTAGTTCAAAATTGCACAAGAACTAAAATACCTCATACTGTTTAATATATACATTATGGAATTTATAAAAAAATTATTCTCTGCTATTTCTTTATCCTTAATAATATCTCTTCCTTTATCGATGTTAGAGGCATTAGCAATATATTCAATAATAAGTTTATATGAAATTCCATACCTATCTTCATTTCATTATTATCAAATTTTAGGAATTAGTTTTATAATAATGATAACAAGAAACAGAATTAGAATAGATCATGAGGGAGAGGAAAAACCATTGATGGAATCCCTTTTATCTTCCAGTGCAAATAGACTTTTTAGAATATTATTTGTGTGGGGTGTATCTTTTTTTATCCACTACATATTTTTTAATTACTAAAATAAATGATAAGCAATCTTTTAACAATAGTTATTCCGTGTAAAAACTCGGTAATATCTCTTAAAAAAACTATAGAAGACATAATTAAAAAAACGAAGGTTAAAAACACTAGGGTCTTGGTTCTTGATTTCGGTTCAGTAGATGGATCTTATCAGTACGCATCACAAGCATCATCTGAATTCATAAGGATTCTTAAAATCGAAACACTTAAAATGGAGGAAGGCGAAACTATAAAAAATGCTTTGGATCTTATAGATACCCCTTACGTTCTAGTTATGACACCAGGATCTACTTTTAAAAATCAGGATTTATTTATTTCGTCTATTAATGAGGTATCTAAAATAGAATATCCCATAGCATATTTAAGAAGGGTAGATTTTATAAATAACTTTATGTCGACCTTTATAAAAAGAAAAAGAAAAGTGAATGCTATTTTTTCTAGAAAGGAAGTTATAAGTATTTTAGACTACAAATACGACGATTCAGATCCTGAAATATCATTTGATAATTTATCTAATGGTATTAAAGTTGGTGGATTTACCGACTAATTATGATTGGTACATCTTACTTCTACCTTTAGATTTTTTCTCTAATAAATCAAATTCTTCTTTTACGCTATTCCAGAGTATCTCCAGTGGCTTGCTTATATTTCCGCCATCTTTCTGGATAGATGCTATGAATTTAACCCAAAGTTTAAATTCTTTTTCATCTCTTACGTTAATTCCCTCATTTCTTGAGGAACCTTTTGATAACATCTTTTAAAATTTTAGTTAAACTTAGTAACCTTTAATACTGCTAAATTAACATCTTATTGTTAATAAAAAAAATATAAATGCAACTTTTTTATCATTTTCAATAAAAAAACATCAATTAAGGGTGGTTTTGGAGATGTTCTTTAGCATCTTTAGCCATTTGTGCATACTCATAAAGCTCCATATTCACAAAATATTCTATAGCTTTATCCATTGCTTTAGGTATGTCACTTCGTTTCATGTATATTTTAGAATAGACCTCATCCTCCCAGGTAAACTCCATAAAAGACTCTTCAATAATATCCTTGTTCTTAGCTAAATAAAGAGCAGTTTCAACAGATCTTTTATAAACTTTTCCTGGATTTTTTATTAGCCATTCTTCTAAATGATCTGGATTAACTTTGTTTATCATTTCTATTTCTTCAATCATATAAAGTCATACCCAGACAATTACATTTTGTTCCGAAACTAACACAACGTTAGTCTATAAAAATATTAAAAGATTTAAAATGGAAAACTCAATAGAACTACCTTCTTGTATTTCTCATCTTAATGATATTAAAATCGAAACGTTAGAAGACGCGATGAAATTCGAGCTTCTTATGGAAATCTATAAGAAAAAATCTTATTTACAAATATCAGATATCTTAGAAGAATCGTCTAAGTCTTGATTATCATTTTTTTATATATAAATAATTATCTACCTTGAGTATTATGAAATTAGTATTTATATCTGACACTCACACTCTACATGAGAGATTTAGTATACCGGAGGGGGATTTTATTATTCATTGTGGAGACGTTTCAAGCAGAGGATATAAAAGTGAGGTTGAAAATTTTTTAAACTGGTATTCCGAATTACCACATAAGCATAAAATTATAATTCCTGGTAATCACGACTTTTTCTTTGAAGAATATTACGATTCAGCAAAAAATTATTGTGAGTCTAGGAATATACATTTACTTATAGACAGTGGTGTAGAGATAGAAGGTATTAAATTCTGGGGATCCCCTATAACTCCTTACTTTCATAACTGGGCTTTTAATAGATTCAGAGGATCATCCATAGAACAGCATTGGAATAAAATTCCAGAAGGAATCGATGTATTATTAACTCATGGGCCTCCAGCATACATGGAAAATTATTTATCTATGGTATTGGAAGGCGAGGATGTAGGATGTGAAGATTTATATAAAGCAATAAAGAGGGTAAACCCTAAAATAAATGCTTTCGGACACATACACGAGGGATATGGTACACACGAAGACGACAAGAGCCTTTACATAAACTGTAGCCTTTTAAATAGAAGGTATAGCCCAGTAAACAATCCAATAGAAGTATTATACGAAGATGGAAAATTCTCTCTCTATAAATAATATAAAAAAAGGAACCTCTGAAGTATCTGACAGTTTTAGAAAAAAACTTGTAGAACTGGGATACAGAAAATTTGATGGAAAACCTATAAAGGGTGAAATTTGTTACGATGCTTATTTCAAGGATTTTAGTTCCGATGAATCTTCTGATTATACCATATATTGTTATTGTTGTGATCTTGACGGAATAGTACCAAATCCACAATTTTTTGAATTCTCATTTGAAGTTCAGCTAAATGCTGGTGTAGGTATCATAGGTCTGGAGACAATACAATGGGATTTTAAGACTGCGGAAAGCGCAGAATTTAATATATCTTTCTTTGAAGAAAAGGTAAGGGATGTCTGGAAAGCGCTAGGTGGAATAAAATTTCCCTATTAGAAATCTGTTAATCTTTTAATATTTCTAAATCCCCTCATTAGAGATTCTTTTAACCTAGTTATAGATATTTCGAACTCTTTTCCAAAAACTTTAGGCGCATTCTTATATGATTCTTGAGTTTCATCGTTGGAATCTTGAGTATACTGCCAATAGAGAGATAACTCATCAGGAACGTTAAATCCATAAAATTCATATACCTGCTTTTGGGTTTCTAAAACTTGTTCACCATTCCAGTTCTGCCCTAATATAATACACCCTGCATCTATGTTAGATATTATATTATTTTCTCCTAGTGTAGTATGTCTATTTTCTATCCAATTTAATCTCTCAATAAGTTTTTGGTAAAAAGCATTAGCCTGTCCCCATCTTACACTTATAAAGAAAATAACAGCATCTGCTTCAAAAAGTTCTTTAGTAACTTTCCATAATTCATCGTCCTCGTTGTTCAGCGATGCCCAGCATCTATGATATCCAGAGGGATCCTTATCCTCGTCCTTTAATAATGAATCCTTTATCCCGCAATTGTTCCCGTCCTTTCCTGATACATTCCCTTCACATGGGTATATTTTTAATTTTGGAATTTCTAGTAGTGTAACATCAGTAGATGAATCTAGTCTGGATTTTATATCCATAGCTAGTAAAGTAGATTTAGGTATTTCTTTGCTTTCTTCCCATCTATTTGATGTAGTCAAGAAAAGAACTTTCTTTTTTTCTGAGAGATATCCTACTAATTCTTGTATTTGATCAGCAACCATAAGTTATATATCTTTTAAATTTGAATATATACTTTAATGAAACACATAGAAATATATGAAAATTTTGGTTCTTCTCAGGTAAGAAAAGAATTTACCGATTCAGAGATACAATACTATCAAAAAATGTGGGACTGGTTGCCTGAAAAATATAGATATAATAGATTCTTTTCCAGTTTATGGGACCAGGCGAAATCTAAAAGATATCTTTCTTCCAAGCAGTGGATACAATTGGAGTATCTATTGAAAAACGGTAAATCTCAATACGAGGCAGGAATACTTCCTAACAATTACTAAAATACGGAACAAAATTTATAATTTTGATATAATAATTATGTCAAGATCAATATATTGGGGTAAGTCTAATATTTTTTCAGAGGGACACAGATCTCTCCTTCCTAATAATTTCTGTTTATTTGATATTGATGGTATACTATTAGATTCAGAAAGAAATCCAAAATTTATATACGAGGGAAAATACAAAAGAAAGACTAAAAAAAAGGGTGACTTTATTGACACTTTTTATTTTCCCTCTAATACTCAAGCATCTTTTCTTAGATTAATTTCACAAAAAATAGGAATCTATATCCACGAGGAAACAACTAATTCTTGGTGGTTTGTAAACGATAGGACACTCGAAGAAACAGCAGATCCAAATCTTGACAAAGTAAAGACAGCTAATAGGATATTCGTAGAGGATATTGTTAACGGATATTCCCATAATTTATCTGGAGTGTTTGTAAGAACTGAAGGGGAGAAACCGTCTGATATGGAGCAATACGGGGACTTTATAGCAGACTTAATCTCTATACCTAAAGTATTAGTAAATGATGTGTTTGAAAGCGATTATATACACTTTAAATGTGACGAAAACATAGTCAAGTGTAATTCATCAGAAAATTGGGAGAGAACTTGGGAGGAATTACAAATTATCTAAGAAAATCCAATTTTTAAGAAACTATAGATATTACAAGATCTATAAATTAAATAAATAAAAAAATTATGGCTACTAAAAGTCGAGTTAGAAAAAAGAATGGTAAACCGGTAAAATATAAACCGAAACCTAAGGGTATGTCAAAAACCCAGATGAAAAAAATTATGCAAATGATTCAGGAGCAACAGAAAATTCAAACCGAAGGTCAGGCCGCTCCAGAAACCAGAGAAGAAATGGGTGAATTATTAATATCCCCAGAATTTATAAAAAAATTAAATGTCAACCCATCAGACAATATAAAGGAGGGTCCATCATTATCAGAAGAAACTAAAACAGAAGAATCTGTTTCTGATATAGAAGAGAATCTAAACGTAACAGAGGAAGGTCCAAAAGAAGGACCAATCTCTTCTGAAATTTAAGAACAAATAAAGTCCCGTCGTAAGGAGGGATTCTTTGTGTTCATATGGTTATATACCATACCAAATAATTAAATCAAATGAAAATTATTAACGATGAACAGTTAAATGAAGCAATTAAAAGCGGGGAGAAAACACTGGTTCTTTTCTCTGCTGACTGGTGCGGGCCTTGCAAGATAATAAAGCCCTCGCTAGAAAAAATAGAAGACGAGCTATCAGAAAGTTTAAAAATAGTAAAAGCTGACGTTGGACAGGCTGAAATCTCTGCAAAAAAATTTAACATAAAAAATATCCCAACTTGTGTACTTATAGAGGGTGAAACAGAGATCGCTAGATTCTCTGGCGTAAAAAACGGAGAACAAATTAAAAAATTTCTTGAGGAACATCAGGTTTTAAATTGAAACTTTTACTAAATTTGCGATATATTAATAAAACGTTCTTTAACATACATATTTTCTTGAAGCGGTTTAGAGGGTTACTTCAAATATAAACAGCGATCGATAAGCAGCTCCGGTTGTTTATTTCAAAGGTCTTAGTACTTCTACAGAAGAGCGCTTCCCTCGGGAAGAAAATTACAGTAGATTGGTTTGATTCACTAACTAGAAATAAGGGAACGATTACCTCACGTAATGAGGGACCACTCTTTAAAAATTTCTCAAGAAAAAATTATATAAACTCCGAAGCGGAGTGAAGAGTTACTTCAAATTATAGGAAAAAGAAAAACGCTCTTCGCTAATATTCTCGGATTTAATATTTGTTCTGAAGCGGGATTTTGAGATACTTCATATATTGTTAGACTCAAAAAATCCTCGAAATCGATTTTCTCAGAACGACACTAAGGGGTTTGGACGCTAAGCGACCGAACCCCTTTTTTATTTGGTAAACTTTTAAAACAGGATATATGTCAAAATTAAGTGGTTACGCAGACAAAAAAATTGCAATGCAGATTTCACAAAATTCTATCTACGGAGCTTTTGCAGTGGAAAACTTCATGGGGGGAACTTCTTACGAAATAAATCCTTTGGATACTCTAAGGATTGTAGCAGCTTCATCTATATTTGGGGAACCTCAATATTATAGAGACGGACTGAAAGCCCCTAGCAATCTTAGTACTCTTTCTAAATATTCTATATTTCCTTCCATGTATGAGAACACCTCAACATCAGTTGAAATATTCGAAAATGCCATAGAATCAGCTCTGAGCTACGATTTTAAAGGTACATTAGATTTGGCTGTTGAACTAAGAACTAAGTTCTTCATGAGACTTAACCCCGCGGTAATATTTATAAAAGCTTCACAACATCCTTCTAGGGTAGAGTTTAATGAATCAAATCCCGGATATATGAAGGGCATAGGTAAATCTATCTCTTTACGTCCTGATGACTTAACAAATCAATTCGAGTACTATATGTATAAGAATGGGGATAAAAAAGGTCTTTCTTCTTTAGTTAAAAGAACTTGGGCAGAAAGACTTAGTGAATTTACCAGATATCAATTAAATAAGTACAAAGGAAAAAGATTAATAGATCTTGTACGTATCTCACATGCAAAAGGTGAAGATATTAACGAGTTAATGTCTACTGGTACTTTAAAGGTTAATGAGAGTGAAAAAACATGGGAATCCCTAAGATCTGAAGGAAAGACATGGAAAGAAATAACAGATACTATAGCTATTCCACATATGGCTCTACTTAGAAATCTTAGAGGTATTTTCAGCGAAATCCAGGATGCACCAGTTGCTGCTAGAATAATGACTCAATTGAAATCTGGAGTAGAAAACGGGAAACAGTTTCCTTTCAGATATTGGTCTGCTTTTAAGGCAATACAAAATGCAGAGATCTATCACAAACAGCTCGTACTAGATACATTAGAGGAATGCTTAGATGTTTCAGTTGCTAATATGCCTAAATTAAAGGGTAAAACTGCGTGTCTTTCTGATAACTCAGGATCTGCCTGGGGGACTTTCAATAGCGAATATGGGTCTGTAACTGTTGCAGAGATAGCTAATCTTTCGTCATTAACAACTGCTTTACAATCGGATGAGGGTATTGTAGGAGTATTTGGGGATAACCTTTCGCTAAAAGGAGTTTCTAAAAGAAATGGCATACTTACACAATTAGAAGAAACTTCTAAAAGGGGTAGATCTCAAGGAGGAGGAACAGAAAATGGTATATGGATCTTCTGGGACGAGGCTATAAAAAATAAAATACATTACGACAATGTCTTTATCTATTCTGATATGCAAGCAGGACATGGTGGATTATACGGACACAGAGATACAGTTGGTGTTTCCTCGTATGGACACAGTGGTAAGGGAGACGTACACGTGGATGTACTAGCAATGGTACAGGAATACAGAAGAACTGTTAATTCTAAAGTTAACGTATTTAGCGTACAAGTTGCGGGATACAACAACTCAGTACTTCCAGAAAACCTATATAGAGGAGCAATATTGGCCGGATGGACAGGCAAAGAACCTATATTTGCCAATGCTATAATTGAAGCTTGGGATTCTATAGAATCTTAATATCAAACAATCTTTTTTAAAATCCCTAGCAATAGGGATTTTTTTGTGTTTTTTTCTACAAATAGGATAAATACTTATATGAAAATAATAAAGACGTTCGAAAGCTACAATGTTATAGATATGGGGTCAAACAAACCGTTAAAAAATTACGGTGAGCCATTTCCTCTTACTGATCTTAAAATAGGGGATAAAGTAACATACTTAGGAACCCCATTTATTGTTGACCGGGTGGATGAATATACTTTATTAATTAGATCTATAGAAGATGGATCTACTATGAAAGTAAATCAGAACATGTTTAACCAAAGAGGTTTTATAATGTCTTTGTAATAATTGTAGGTATGCAGGAGGAGATTAAAATATTAGACATATTATCAGATAAAACAAAAGATGACATAAAATTTTTTGTTACGAATTCATCTATATCGGATGACCCTGAAAGAAAAAAGAAATTTTACGATATTATACAAAGAGTAATAGTTGAATCCTCTATAGGATCAAAAGATAAAATAAAATCCAAATAATGGCAAAACCTAAATCCTCCGACTCATCTAAAAACCACATAAAAAGAGCTAGAAAAAAAAGACCAGGAATACATTCTAAATGTAAGTCTAGTGTAAGTAAAAATGCTAAGCATTATAAAAAACCTTACAAATCCCAGGGTAGATAACAAAAGATATATAATATAAAAAAATGAGACATCTTAAAATATACGAAAGATTCCTTAATGAATCAGAAATGGAAGTTATGGCTCCCAAAACTGGTTTAGGAGTAATGGACACTGAGAGAGGAATGGATAACGTGGGGGGATTTGAAACAGAATCCACAGATTTTATTCCAACAGGAGAATCTGAGAGTGGAGATTATATAGTAAAATTTTCTAATGCTGAAGGGGAAGAAGTTACTGTTACAATCGGACATGCTATAGATCCTGAATATGTGGGAAAGAAAATGATTAGTTCTATAGAAATGCTTCCAGATTCAAGCTCCGATGGTAGAGAATATACATTTGTTGGGTATTATGAAGAAATACCGGAATCTGCTGGAGCATATGAGCTAAAAAAGGTTTTAATCGAGGGATAATGTCTATTAAGATATATTCAGGATACGATGAATTTAAATACGAGGAGCCAGAGCTTTGTGATCGTATAGAATCTTCTGATGATGAATACCAGGAGGAGTCAGAAGAGGATCAAGAAGATTTATTTTTTTATAACACTAAGGAATCAGATTTTGTAGACTCGTCGACTTTTTATGTTGTTTCAGATTTAGAGGACGAGGAAAATGCAGAGGATATATCTGGATATTTAGGAAAGTTTAAAAGAATATACCTACCAGATTTACATAAAATTATATTTTGCGTAAGGTAATATGAAAAAAATACTAGACTTTAAGGATTTTTCACTATTTGAAAATGAGATTGCTGAGGGTAAATCTAAACTTTTTGATTTTGAGAACAAGTTAATATACCGAACTCTTAAAGATGTAAAAACGACAACTATAGGGGGGAGAGAATATAATTTCATGTGTGTTGGAAGTGGCATGAAAGCTTACGCAGATTCAGTTAACGAATCAAATAAAAAAATCGGAGCTATACTTTTAAAAATAGCAGAAAAAAAGGATAAATCCCTAGTTTTTACTCCAGATGGAATATATGTAGTTTCAGAGGCAGTTGCTGATGGATTAATGACATTGGCATCATCTATTTTTTCTTATGTAAAAGAAGGCGAAATAACAGCAGGATTAAGCGTCATATACACTTTTAAAAGGATTAACACATATTACAGTGATAAAGGAGAAGAAGCTTTTAATAATATGAAAGAAGATTCTGCTGCTTTATTTAAAATGGTACTTAGAGATCTTTATAAATTAGCAGAAAAGTCACCTAATGCTTCTGAAGCAGTATCTATATTAACAGTAGGTGCATATAAATCCGCTACCTCTTCCTTTAAAACAATACCAGAATTTCTAAATTCGTGTATATATGGGACTGCTAAAGATTTAGGTATAAAATCTGTGAATATAGGACAAAATATAGAGGAATTTTATAAGGTCTGTCAGAACACTCTAGATAATCTAAAAGTACCTATTAATAAAACCATAGAGGATGGAATGGAGAAAATGTCACAGATGATAGACAAAGGAATAAGAAAAGGAAGGGTACTTGGTGCTAGACTGGAAAAAGAAGCTCAAGAAGCTTTCAAGGCTGTACAGGATAGAATAGCACCAACAGGAAAAGCTATAGCAACTAAAAGTAAAAATATCTGGAATTCTATATCCGGAAAAAAAATTACTAATTAGGATATATAGATATATAAAATAAAAACAAAATGTCAAGAATATTATCATTTAGTGATTTCAACGAAATGAACGAAGGGTATAGCTTCAATGGCTCTGATTATAGTTTTGGAGATCTTTCTAGTTATGTTGAATTATCAGAATCAGAAATGCTTTCGATGTTCGAAGAAGAAGATATCTACGAAGGTGCACCTAAAGGTAACACAGTAAAAGGTGGGTTATTTGACTTTAACGACAAGAAAACTTATGACACTGTTAAGAATGTAAAAACAGCAGTTATTCAAGGAGCACAATACACTTTCATGACAATAAGTCAGGGAATGAAATCTTATGCAGATGCTCAAAAGAAAGCGGCAATTGCTGGAGCTGAAGCTCTTTTAAATCTTGCAAAATTTGTTGGGAAAGTTGTTATATTTACTGCGGCAGGGATTTACGTAGTAAGTGAAGCAATCGCAAACGGATTAATATCTCTAGCAACTTCGATATTCGGATATGCTAAAAAGGGGGCAATTGCAATAGGAAGCACTATTGCTACTGCTTTGAAAAATGCTAATGATTATTTCAAAAAACTAGGAAAAGCAGTATTTAATACTATTAAAAACGATGCTCTTGCAGTTGCTAAGGTTTTTATGACTGGACTATACAAAGTTGCTAATCTAGCTACTAAAGCAGCTGAAGCAGTTTGTGTATTAACAGTAGCAGCTTATAAAATAGCTAAAACGGTTTTTAAAGCTATAACTAACTTTGCAGCTGAGTGTATATACGGAGCAGCTAAAGCAGCTAAAACTATAGCAGTTAAGATTGGAAAAACCGTTGCAGATTTCTACAATACTTCTGTATCCAAATTTAAAGCTGCTAAAGATGCTATAGTAAAAATCACAAAAGCAGGTGCAAAATCAGTAGCAGATTCTGTTAAGAAGGGAGTAGAAAAAACACAAAAGGTTGCTTCTAAAATCAAGCAAGGAGCAAGTAATGCTCTAAAAACTGCGCAGGATAAAATAGCAAAAACTGGTCAAGAAATTTTATCTCAAGGTAAAGCGATTTGGAATGCAATATGGGATCATGAAATATATGCAGGTACTGACCAAGATATCTTTGAATCTTACATTATTGTTGAGGGACAAAGATACTACGTACCAGTTGAATCATATGATGATTATGATTTAGAAGTTTTTGGATCACAATATTAAGATATCCTAGGGATATAATACCAAGAGATATACCTATTAAATGACCCCAATGGGATATACCATCGGGGTCATTTAGTGTAACAAGTTCCCCTATTGATAATATTACTAATAAAGGAATAAGTATTTTATACGAACTTAGTAAAAGCCTAGCAAGCATAAAATAGAGTAGGCCAGATATACCTATAGACGTTTGTATTCCTATTATGTATGTAAGTAAAAAAGTTACACTTTGAATAACTATATTTATTAAAACCATTTGTTTTAAAGCGTATTTGTTTCCACGGTAAAGAAGTAAAAGAAATATACCGATTATATTAAAACCAAAGTGCGATAGAGATTGGTGTATAAAACCACTAATAAAAGGAAGTGATATAGCAAGATCTGCATTTCCTCCTAGTATAAGCATAGTAATTAATCCTATCGGATATGCAAGTACGCATACTCCTATTATCTTTAATGTATCTATTGCTGATCTTTTTAAGTTTTCTTTCATGATATTTGTTTTGGTATGCAATTGTAGAAAAAAATAAAAAAATAAAAAAAGATTCTAAATCATTTTTTATCAATAAAGATAGCCTATATTTTATTTGTGAAACAAAACAAAAGGAACGACTAACATATTACCTTCAATATTAAGACCGTCGATAAGACGATCCTGAAAGGTCCTGTGTTAGATTTAACTATAATTATTAAAACCGGGACCTTTAAAAAGTCCCGGTTTTTTATGTTCTTTGATTTGAAATGTTGGTTAATTGATCTAGACTTGATTCTAGATATATAAATTATGAAGATTAAGAGTATACAGGATTTTAATAATTCAATATTAACTAAACAGTATCCAGAATACACACTAATAGTAGGGGAAAAATCTGAGGATATATTTAATTTCTTTGGTGTAGAAGAATTACACGGTCTATATAAAAAGGATTGCTATGATAATCCGGGTAATGCCTATATAGCCGGTTTATGTAACGTATACCCAGAAGATCACAGCAAGTTATTTCTTTTTTTAAATGCTACAAGATTAGGTAATGGATATAAAGATGTATTACTAATTATGCACGAATCTATGCACATGTCATTAGAAATACACGGAACAGACTTAACTTATAAAGGTGTAGATATAGAAGAAATTGCTATAACATGGGCAGAAGAAAACGCAGATTCAATATATCAGTTTTTATTTAATAATGGATATATAAATAAATATTAATGATGAAACATATATTCGAATTTGAATCATTTTCAGAAAAAGTAAACGAGGGATTCTGGGATGCTCTTTTTGGTAGACCAACAGTTGATGATGCAGCTCATGATTCTGTAAGAGGACAAGGGTGGAGCCATAGGGGTAAAGATGAAGAGAATTATATTATGTTTCAAGGTCAAAAATTCTACCCGGATCAAATCCAATATGATGATGTTTATTCAACTAAGCCTATTCCAAGAGTAGAGAATGGAATGCTAATAGTTGCTAATCCAGCATGGAATTTATAAAAAAATCAAGAAATCATTTTTTTTATCTGAAACTTTTATGTACTTTTGAGGTATATAATAAAAAGAAACAAAACTTTCAATGAAACAATTTCTAAATATCTCACAAGTTCAACTCGATCGTCTTGAGGATATTGGAAAGTGTCAGAGTAATTAAATTAATATAACGATATAATTTAAACCTCTGATAACCTCAGAGGTTTTTTTGTTTTATATGTTCTTTGAAATTATGGTCGGTTAATCTAGGGGTCAGGATACAAGGTTTTCATCCTTGTCACACGGGTTCGAATCCCGTACCGACTACGCAAAAAAATTGGACTGGGTTTCCCTATCCCGTTTGGGCAGGGTTTTGAAGGTTCAGGGGATAAACAGTTAGAAGGGCCTTTCCTGAAAGACGGCTTGCTAGGCCCGTGTTTATCCCTATTTTTGGTCCGTTAGTAGAGTTGGTCACAACGCCGCCCTGTCACGGCGGAGGTCATGGGTTCGAATCCCATACGGACCGCAGATATTGCGGGATGTGGAAGATGGTTATCCGCTCGGTCTCATAAGCCGAGATCGCCAGTTCGAATCTGGCTCCCGCTACTAAGCCCAGGTGGTGAAATGGTAGACACGCTAGATTTTTTAGGATCTAGTGACGAGAGGTGTGAGGGTTCGAGTCCCTCTCTGGGTACACCAAAAGGTCCCTTAGCTCAGTAGGTTAGAGCAACTGACTCATAATCAGTAGGTCCACGGTTCGAGCCCGTGAGGGACCACAACAAGAGATAGATGAAAGTAATATTCTTAGATCATGATGGAGTAATCTGCCTTTCTTCACAATGGGGAGGACGATTCAAGAAGAAGGGGTATGATAGTAATCCAGAAACCCCTCTAGATATCCGTATGGACAGCTTTGATTCTAAGGCTGTTAAGGTTTTAAAAGAAATTATCGATTTAACTGGATGTGAGATAGTGGTTTCTTCGGATTGGAAAAACTGGGGAAATCTAGAACAAATGCAGAAGATGTACACCACTCGTGGAATTAACCCTCCAATAGATCTCACGCCAAACATGAAAGATTTCGATGAGGATGGTTTTGCACTTTTTAAATGGAAGGGATTTTATGAAGCTATCCGTGTTACAGAAATTAAGGAATGGCTTAAAAACCATCCAGAGGTAACCCATTGGGTTGCTGTAGATGATCTTGATCTTTCCAAGTTGGAAAACTTTGTAATGACCACTAAACCATACAAAGAGGGCATAAAACAGTCAGGAATCAAGGATAAAATCGTTAAATTTTTATCTTAAATTGAAAAATCTTTTTTTAAGGCCGTTATATTTCTCTACTTTCGTGTATAATATATAAACACTTTAATTTTTTTTATTATGGAGAAATCAATTTTAAAAAGGTTTACAATGAACGTAGACCACACTAACCCAGATGCTAAGGTAAAGTTTACCGCAATAGGTACTGGAAAAACACAAAAAGAGGCAGTAGTATTTGCTCTTGGAATGTTCTATAGTATCATGGACGGGTACGAGGGGGAAAAGGGGATAGAGAAATATGAAGATGCTATTGAGATCCTTAGAGATCACATAACTGATTCAGAAAATCTAGACGAGATCGTAAATTCTTTGATTGAAGGTAAAGTTGAAAAAGATTCTGAACTTTTTTACAATGCCTATGATTCAACTGACGTGGATTACGAATTTAGTGAAGTAGAGGGTGAATTAGAAGGAGGCAACGCATCTAAGATTGAAGTAATTGAAACATATTACTAAAAAAATATCAAAAATCATTTTTAGATATTTTGGAAAAGGCTTCGATTATTCGAAGCCTTTTTTTATTTGTTCTTTTTCCCCTCGTCTAATTGGCAGGATATGTGGTTTTGATCCACAGAATTGATGTTCGAATCCTTGGGGGAAAACTTGATATATAGATTATGAGTATCCTAAAATACTACGAATTTATAAACGAGAGCAACAAAGAGGAGTATATAAAAAAATATTGTAAAGAAACTCCCCCGGTTCCTCAGATATCACTAGACTTTAAAGATCTTTATGGATATCTAAAAAGTTTGGGAAAGTATGCGGAAACTATAAAATCTATAGATAAGGGGGGGAAGCAGTAATAATTGGTATTAGAAGAAAATTATCGATAAGGAAAAAAAATCCGGAAAAATATTTAGATAGTATTTATTTTATACCTAAAAATGCTAAAAAGGATAATCCTAAAATTACTCCCTTTCAATCTACCACAGTTCCTTCTGTAGCTTGGTACGATCATGACGTTGCAATACTAGATGACTGAGAGTATAAATTTAAAATAGGAACGCACTCTTTTAAGTCTATAAATAAAACTATTCCTGCTTTAGTACCGGATATTCCTGGATTATCTGCTAAGGAGATAAGAGTTAATAGATTTTCCAAGAGTGATGGTGATATAACCACCTATGATCCTCCAAAGAAAGATTTAGGAACAGCAACTAATTTCCATTACGGATTACCACCTAAAGGAGTAAAGGGATCTAAAGATATACCTTGCGTTGGTGGATATTCCGCAGGATGTCAAGTAATACCAACAGAAGAGAAATGGAACGAATTCTGGTCGATGGTAAAAAAATCCGGACAGCATAACTTTTGGTATTCTATCGTCGAAGAAGATAAGCTTTAATTTTTTTAAAAAAATGATAAATAAATAAACCAGTATGTAAAAATGTAGTGTTATGAAAGTGCTAGTATTAAATAACGACTTCACGCCAGTAAGCGTTACTAACTTTGCTCGGGGATTCAAACTTGTATACAAAGGGAAAGCGGAAATTCTAGAACATGACGAGGATAATCCAATTATTACGGATCAAAATGTTTATAAAAGACCTTCGGTAATAAGACTTTTGAAGTACGTTGTTTTGCCTTTTAAGAAGCTAAAACCCACAAGAGAGAACATATTTAAGAGAGACGAATTAAAGTGCTTATACTGCGATTCTACGAAGCAACTTACTATAGATCACGTTAGACCTAAATCAAGAGGAGGTATAAATATATGGGAAAATCTTGCTACATGTTGCTCAAAATGTAACAGTAAAAAAGGTGATAGAACACCAGAAGAGGCAGGAATGAAAATGAGGCATAAGCCATTTAAACCTGGATACGGATACTTTATTAGAAATTTTTCTAAGGGTATGGATGTCTGGACTTCTTATCTTCCCGAATAATTAAAAAAAATCCCAGAATTCTGGGATTTTTTGTGTGCTAAGCTTCTATAACATAAGTAAAAAATAAACTTATGCTATTTGATTTCGACGACATACTAATAGAACCGGAAATGCACACAAGTATACGTTCAAGAAAGAACGTTGACGTTTTCGATCAAAAACAAATGCTTCCTCTTTTTACCGCTCCAATGGACACAGTAATAAGCATGGAAAATTACCAAGTTTTTAATTCTCATAAAATTTATAGCATTATACCAAGAAAAACCGAATACACTTTAGCAGATGTTTCAATAGATCCAAAAGTTTGGCTTTCTTATGGACTGGACGATTTTAAAAAAATATTCATAGACAATAAGGCTGATATAAAATTAGGCGAGAAAGCATATGCCCTAATTGACATAGCTAATGGACACATGAACTTAGTAAAAGAATTAGTTGAGCAATCTAAAGAAATATACGGAAGAAGCTTAGTTTTAATGGTTGGTAATTGTGCTAATCCTATTACTTATCTTTCATTAGCACAAGCAGGTGCTGATTATGTTAGAATGGGAATAGGAAACGGAGCAGGATGTTTAACCACAGTTCAAACAGGTGTAGGATATCCAATGGCTTCTTTGATATACGAGACGTCTAAGATACAGCAAGAAAGAAATCTCTCAACTAAAATAGTAGCTGATGGAGGATTTAAAAAATATGCTGATGTTATAAAGGCTTTAGCTCTAGGTGCTGACTATGTAATGTTAGGAAGTATATTCAATAAAGCTCTCGAAAGCTGTGGAGAAACTTATGAGGAGAATAAAGATTACGGATCTTGGAAAGAGCCGGGTGATCTAGTAGATCAATATTCAATTGATATACTTTTACAATTCGAGGCAGGAAGAAAATTCTTTAAGAAGTTTAGAGGTATGTCAACTAAAGACGTACAAAAAAGTCTAGGTAAAACTGAATTAAAAACATCAGAAGGTATTTCTAAAATGCAGCCAGTTGAATACACTCTAAGTGGATGGACCGAAAATTTCAAAGATTATTTAAGGTCTGCTATGAGTTATACTGATTGTTTAACTATAGGAGAATTTATTGGCAAAGTCCGGTTCAATAAAATATCTAAAAATTCTTTCGATAGGTTCCATAAATAAGAAACCTTTAAAAAAACTATCATATAATAAAGAAAATAGCATAAATGAAAAAATTTGGGAAATTTGACCAGGTAGTTAGATGGACTGCTGAACAGATGTATGATTATTCCTACGTTGTCCATACTGAAAAATGGCAGGGTAAGGAGATTAAACATGATCCCAGATATGCTATGATTGAAACACTAAATCTATCTTTTTCGTGTCAGATGGATCCAGATTTAAAAGAGATAGGAAATCAAATTAAACCAAATTTCGATTGGGCAGATGAGCACTTTGAAGAAAGAGTTAGTGGATCTCCTCTTAACCCACCCCCCTCCCATGTTCGGTGGCCTTATGCACAAAAAAACAATGCTGAGTTTGGAGGAGATGAAAAATTCTCACACACGTATCCAGAAAGAATATGGGGAAAATATGGTGAGGAGGATTCACCAACTAGAAAATCTGGTGTAACTCTAAAGGGAATACGATATCACTATGGTGATTTTGCAGATGTTATTAATCTAATGGCTAGAGAGCCTTTTACTAGGCAAGCATTCCTCCCTATATGGTATCCAGAAGATACAGGATCTGTTCATGGTGAAAGAGTTCCTTGTACAATAGGATATCACTTTATAAGAAGGGGTGAATGGGTTCATGTTGTTTACTACATTAGATCGTGTGATTTCTTTAGACACTTCAGAGACGATATTTATTTATGTGCTAGAAAGGTATTTTGGCTTATCGAAAAGTGTAAACAAAAAGATCCCGAAAATTGGAAGGATGTTAAACCAGGTATGCTAACAATGCACATAACTTCACTTCACGCATGGGCTTCAGAAAAACCTATGCTTAAGAATTTGATACGATGATATATACTAGATGTTGAGACATCTAAAAGACTTTAAAAGCTTCTCTTTATTTGAAAATGTAAAGGTGGAAAAAATAGATCCTGCCTCTTACAAGATGGAAACCGTTACTGAGTTACCTTACATGAGCTATATAGAAGAGAATCGTAATAAATTCTTAAAGAAGCTTATAAAAATATCTGAAGAGCTTGGTATAAAACCAGAATGGCTATTACACACTATATTTCACGAGAGTAGATTTGATCCTAAATACAAAGACGAAGTTTCTGGACAGGTTGGATTATTATCTTTTATGCCTTCTGTATTAAAAACTTTTATTAATCCCGATACCGGTAAAAATTACTCGCCTAATGATGTTTTAGAGATGAGTAATGTTGATCAATTAGATCTAGTTAGATCTTTTTATAAAACGTGGTTAAACGAAATGAATCTTAAGGGAGAATTATCTCCGGGGGATTTTGCTTCGATAACATTCTACCCGGAAACAATCAGAAAAGACTGGAAATGGGAGTTCCCTTCGTATGTTGTAGATAAAAATGTTGAAACATTTAAGAAGTTTCCATCTGACGGGGGTAAGTCTAAAAAAGATTACTACGAATATATTGATCAGATATTTAATAGTGATGAAGAGCAGGATGATAACAACAATTATATATTAGGTAACTTTACTGGAGCTTTTGCCGATCCTCAATCATATAGATCAAAGAAACCTTTAGAGTATTATAGGGGATTACTAGATTCTATAGAGGATCCTTATATAAACCAGGAAATACAACAACAGGATCTAGAAAATACCGAGAAATCTAAACAGGTTAATGCTAACACTGTACCCTTAGGAATAAATGCTGTAAAATGAAAATAAAAAAACTACAAGAATTTCATATAAAAGAAAGTATGGAATATAGCGGGGAGGACGTAACTAGAATGCCAATTATAGGAAAGGTTATAACTAAGGCAATAGGACCTTTTGAGGAAGCAGAATATGATGTTGTTGAAATAATAGATGACAACAAAGGAAGAGATATTTATGTTTGTAATAAGTGGTACAAAGAATATAAAAGAATACCACAGCTTATCCACTCTGAACTCGTAAAAGAATATATTCCAGTAGCTAAATTTGGAAACTTTTATTAACAGAGTTATATAATAATAGAACTAGAGGTTTCTAGTCACTTCCCGGTCAACAAACCGTAGAGCTTTCAGAAATGGACGCGAAGGAAGGGGCCAAATAAAATAATCTTTATGTATTATTCAACGCCAAGAGTGAATGTGGGGGGTTGTACAGCTCACATCACAAGAAACAGAAATAGGTCTAAGATCTATGGTGATTCCGTTTACCTTAAAGACGGAGAAAATTTCGAGATTGAGTTATTCAATCCCACAACAGCAAGGGTCCTTGCGAAGATCAATCTAAATGGTAAAAGGATTTCTGAATCTGGTATAGTATTGAGACCAGGGGAAAGGATTTATCTGGAAAGATTTATTGACACAAACAATAAGTTCCTTTTTGAGACTTATGAAGTCGATAAATCTAACGAAGCTCTTAATGCTATAATTGATAATGGCATTCTGGAGGTTTCTTTCTACATGGAATCCCTGCCTTTAACTAATTATACAGGAAATGGTGGATACTTTAAAGGAGCTCCTTATAATCCAACGATTAACATTGGCGGGTATCCTTACAATCCGGATATTAACATTGGTGGATCTACCGGAATATATTACAGCTATGATGTATTTGGTTCGTATTGTACAGATCCTAATTTTTCTTTAGGAGGATCTACTGTAAACAATTTATTTACTACTACTAGCATGACTAATGATTCAATAAAAGGATCTAATGCTAGTAATAGTTTGGAAACAGGAAGAGTAGAAATAGGAGAATCAAGTGACCAAGAATTTAAAAGTGTATCCGCAAATTTTAATAATTTAGCAGTGGCAATTTTTAAATACAGGATACTTCCAGAATCTCAAAAACCATTAGAGTCCTCTTCAATAAGAAACTATTGTACTGATTGTGGAACAAGAATTAAAAAACAAACTTGGAAATTCTGTCCTAATTGCGGGACTAAAATCTAAACCCTACTACACAAAAAACCCAGGAGAGATCCTGGGTTTGTAGTTTTTATAGATATCTTTCCCAATCCTGAGCCATTTCAGCTTGAGATATTTCTGAATCTGTATAAGGTCTAATATTTTTTAAAGGAACTCCTTGATAAGCCATATAAGCATCCCTAGGAACGGGGATCTGATATTGAGGGAATACACTAGAGTCTCCTACATATCCAGCAGTTGTAGGAGTAGTAGATATCTTAGGCTGATCCTTTGGAGCAAACATCCAGTCATATGATTTCTTTGCGAATTTTGCCTCTTGTGTAATTCCTCTTACAGATTTAGTTAATTGTTTAACTGTTCCTGGATTTCCTGCCAGAGTGGCTAATTTGGATCCTCCTTTAACTACGAAGTTTTTAAGAGACCCTATCATTTTTCCTATAAAAGGACCTATACCGGAAAACTTAGTCATAAACTTGGAACTTTTTAGAAAAGCTACTATTTTTGGAAAAAATTTAGCTACAAGATTAGTTAAAGGTTTTAATATAGCAGCACCTAGAGTTTTCCCTTTTCCTAAAGCTTTAACTAATAGAGTTCCCCCAGCTCCTATATATTGGCCAAATAATGGTATTAGTCCTATTGCACATAAACCTGCTAATAAATATTGCCCTTGTTTAGCATAAGAAACCAAGTTTATTCCTTCTGCTATAGATCCTACTCCTGGTATAAGAGCTGCAAAATCTAAAACTGTATTATACCAAGCTTCCATTAATGCTGGATCCTCTGAACTAAGATATTCTAATGATTCATTGATTTGCTCATTCGTAAAAAATATAGGGGATTCATTCTCGAATAAATAATCCTCTAATGAAAGAATGTTATTCATATTTTTTTATTGTATATATCCGTCTATGAAATTTTTAATTCTTAAATTGTATAAGTGATATGCTTTATAGATCGAGTAAAATATTTGTAGATGATTCCCCCGTTCACGGGAGAGGTGTTTTTGCTTCAGAAAGAATAAAGTCTGGAGAAATACTAGAAGAATGCCACTACATAAAAGTCCCAGAAGGTATTGGATACCCTGAAATATTGAATAATCATTTTTTTAGTTGGCCTAAAGGAGAAATGGGATTAGTTATATGTTTAGGATATGGAAGTATATTTAATCATTCGGATAATAGTAATGCAGATTGGCAAACTGACACCAAGAAAGACAAGCTAATATTCTTTGCAATACGGGATATAGAAATAGGAGAAGAAATATTTACAAATTATCAAAAATATTAATAGAATCGTTTTTTAAAAAAGAGTTTATACTCTACATTTGGTATATAAAAATAAAATAAAATAAAATGGACCCAGAAGAAATAAAAAAACACTTAAATTTCGAAGAAGAAATCGATAGAATGTATGATGAGCAATCTAGAAAGCTTTACTCATATATGGAGAGGGAAGGTGAAAAAGCTTTTGTAAAAGAAAGCCCCCTTTATAAATTTATCAATACAGACCTTTTCGAAAGATTGATATCACATTTTGAATCAACAGAGGAATACGAAAAATGTGCATTTGTTCTAAAATTGTCACAAAAAATAAAAGAAAAAACTATATAAATTAGAAACTTTATTGAACTTTCCCATATAATATAATATGGGAAAGGGAAGAAGATATATCAAAAAATCTGCTAATGGCAGATTTTTTTTGCATATAGAGGAACCTGAGTACTCTATAGACCCAGAAAAGAAAAGTAAATTATGGCTTTGCTCTCCTTACCTTCTTGACGAGTCACTAAAAGAAGATCCAGAAAAAACAATTAAAACATTGGATTATCTAATAAAATGGAACGAAATAAATAACAATTTCGAATTCTGTTCAAAGCTTCTTTGTCTAAAAAATAATATAAAATAATCTATTTTTTAAAGATTTTCGGACCAAAACAAAAAAATGGTCTATAATATCTATATGAAATTTAAAATCGATATTATGGAAAATTTTTTTAATAATGAGGGTCTTAATTTAGGTAGAATGATTTCATTTTCTAAATCTGGATATAGAGACAGATTTCCGGATAATGAAGTTTATTTTAATGCAAATATTTTTGTTTTAGGAGAGGGTAAAATTTGGTATGGTGACATAGACGTCACTAAAGATAAGGAACAATTAGAAAATATAGCAAGAGAAATAGGAAAGGATCTATACATTCTTAGAGAGATGGACGGGAGATTCGGGAATGAAGAATTAAAAGATTCTGAAATTATTACTAGAGCAATGTGTAAAATAACTAAATAAGAAAAATAAGATGGCAAAAAAAGAATTTTCGTTCGCAGAATTAGACAAATCACTATCTAAGATAGAAGGATTTGAAATGGGTTCAATTTTAGAAAACAACGATTTCTCCGAAGTCGGAGATTGGATCCCTACTGGTAACTATTTACTAAACGCACAGTTATCTGGTACTCTATTTGGGGGTATTGCAAACAATAGATCAATGGGCATTGCAGGAGATCCGCAGACTGGTAAATCTTTCTTGTGTATGAACATAGTAAGAGAGGCTCAGAAAAAAGGTTACAACGTAATTTATTGTGATACTGAAGGTGCTATTGATAAATCAGGAGCAAAAAAATTCGGTATCGATACTAATACAGTACGTTATCAACCTATTAAAACTATTTCAGATTTCAAGGTATTTGTTGCTAATTTAGTAGACAAGATCAAAACATATAGAAAAGAAGGGGCAGATCCTAAAATTGCTCTTATTCTAGATTCTTTAGGTATGTTATCAACAGACAAAGAAACTGGAGACGCATTAAAAGGTAAAAGTGCAATGGATATGGGGATTAGATCTAAAGAATTAAGATCTTTATTTCGTGTAATTACTCTGGACCTTACTGCGGTTAAGATTCCTTTAATTTGTACAAACCATACAACAACCGGTAACATTGGTGGATTTATGCCAACTAAAGAAGCAGCAGGTGGTGATGGACCAATCTTTTCAATGAGTAACGTTATTATGCTTTCTAAAGCACAGTTAAAAGAGGGAAGTGATAATACAAGAACTGGTATTGTCGTAACATCTACCCCTAAAAAGGCAAGATTTACCAGACCTTATGCAGTTAAATTTCATATCTCTTTTATGAATGGTATGAATCCCTATGTAGGCTTACAGGATTTTGTATCATGGGACATTTGTGGTATCGAAAGAGGTAAATTAGAAGTTGATAAAAAAACAGGTGAGGTGGAATTTACACCTAATGCTTCTTCTACCAGATGGGCAATTAAGCACTTAGGAAAAACTGTTACCTCATCACAATTATTTAGCTCGGAAATATTTACCGACGAGGTACTACATATGATCGACGAAAAAGCTATTAAACCACATTTCTTATTACCAGATCTTTTTGATGAAACGGAATTAGATGAATTAGCTAATCCAGAAAACGAAGAAGTAGAAGTAGAGGATAATGGAGAAGAACAAGCTTAAATTAAAATATCTCCTCGGTATATGGAAGGATCTTCCAGAGTATCCAACTAAAGAAGATATAATCTATGAGCTAAATTCTTATTTGGTCAGAGATGGAAGACCAGATGGGGAATTTTCGGATCAAACTTTTAATTCCTTTCTAGAATCAAATTGGAAGAAAACTAATCATGGAAAATTAGTAAAAGAATTAATAGAAACTGGAGTATTTGAGAAATCAGAAAAAAGTATAGGAAACAAAAATTGGTACAAAATAAAGGATAATCCACATTATTAGAAAATGCAGAATCAACACTTAGAAAATATTTGGTTTAGAGCAGTAATAGAAAACCCTGCTTATATAGATGCTACTGACATTAGCTTTTTTAAAAATACAGACTATCAGGAAGCATTTAAAGTGATAAAATCTTTCTGGAAAAAGTATCAACAAATACCCAGCAAGGTACAAGTAAGGGAATCTGCTAAGCTTTTAAAAATAGATGACAAGCTACACGATTCTTTGCTAGATTCTATGTGGATGATAAATCTCGAGGATTATGACGTTGAATGGCTTCAACAAAATGTAGAATCATGGATTGAATGGAAAACACTAGAAAAAAGTGCAGTTGATTCTATAAACTATATAAGAAGTACTGACGTAACACCAGATAATATCAAGGATGTTATTAATACCTATAAATCTATAGTAGTCGACAGAAATAAGGTCGACTTTTCTTTTGATATGGGACTTAATTTCAGAGATCCAGAAGCTCATAAACAACCGAGCAATCTAACATTCTCAAGTGGTTACGACTATATAGATTTCTGTTTAGGCGGAGGTTTTTCCGCCAAGGGATTATATGTTTTGCTAGGACAACCCAAAGTTGGTAAAACATTATGGCTTGGTAATATAGCAACTCAGGCAATCAGAGCTTCTAATAACGTGGCCATTATAACTCTAGAATTAGGAGACAGAAAATATATGAAGAGATTAGGATCTAATCTATTGGGTATAAGGATGTCAGAATATAAGGATAGTGCAGAAAATGATGCGCTAATAAAAAAGAAGATTACAAATCTAGCTTTCGAAAATCTTAGAACCCCTGGAGAATTAGTAGTTAAGGAATTTCCAACATCACAAGCATCTGCTATAGATGTAGAAAACTGGCTAACTAAGGTCGAACAGATTTTAGGAATAAAATTTAAGATTGTAATTATCGACTACATCAACATTATGAAGAACTGGAGAAATCCCAATTCTGAAAATACATACATGAAGATCAAACAGATAGCGGAGGATTTAAGAGCAGCAGCACAAAGGAACCATTGGGCTATAGTTACTGCTACACAAACTAAACAAAGTGAGTTCGATGCTACAGATCTAAGTATGAATTCAGCTTCTGAATCATCCGGATTAGTTGCTACTGTTGATGGTATGTTCGGGATTATACAAGATCCACTAATGTACACAAATAATGAATATAAGCTAAAGCTACTAGCAAATAGGGACGAGGGGTATAAAAACTCCTATAAGAAATTTTTAGTTGATTATAACTATATGAGAATTTCAGAAGATCCTAATTCCCAAATAATGAATGATTAATGAAAAAGCAAAAAAAACTGATCGAAGATGAAAAAGATGACCCTAATATAGATGGGGAATTAGAAGAGTCTACAAAAGATGAATCAACTGATGAAGATTTTGAGATAGATCCTAGCTTAGATTACAGAAGTTTACATTCTGTTGTTACATACGAGGATGAGGATTACATATATTCTTGTAATTTGAACGATAAAATAGATGAGATATTTCAAGCATCAAGATGGACAGTAATAAGTCCGAGTAAAAAAATACCGAAGGATCTTATACCTCTTATCTTCCAAGATATACTAAAAGAATTAGAGTCAACAGAATTTAGTATGGTTGAAAAATTTGTTGCTATTTGTGACTATACTGCAATAAATTATCAAAAAGCTTATGAATCTATACACATGAAATATAAAGAGCTTATAGTCCAAGAAATGGACCAAAAATACGGGATTTTAGGTAAGAAAGGAATCAAAAAGATATTTTAATGGAGAAATTTCCAAATATTAAAAGAATAATATTTATTACGGATACCCATCTAGGGGTTAGGAATAATTCTAATGATTGGATAGAAATACACGAAAATTATTTTAAGAATTGGTTTATACCTCTTTGCAAAAGAATATACAAGCCGGGGGACTGTCTTGTTCATTTAGGTGATGTTTATGATAGTAGACAATCATTAAATCTTAGAGTTCTAAATCTTGGTATAGAAATATTCGAAGAGCTCTCCGGAATATTTAAGGATGGTATTTTTATAATATGTGGTAACCATGACATTTATGGAAAAAATACCAACGAGGTTAATTCCCTTAAATCATTAAAATGGATACCTAGAATAAAAATATACGAAGAACCTGAATCTATTTTAATGGGGGATAGGAAAGTTTTTCTTATGCCATGGAGAAAGGATCATGATGCTGAAAGAGAAACATTAAATTCAGTAAAAGATGCACACGATTACATGTTATGTCATACAGATTTAAAGGGCCTAATGTTTAATAAGTTTGTTAGAATTGACGAGGGACTAGAATACACCGATATAGATAAATTTGACAGGGTATATTCTGGACATATACACTATTCACAGACTTTTGGTAAAATGAGAATGCTAGGTTCTCCTTATCAGCTTACTAGATCAGATACAGATAATCCTAAGGGAATAACTGTTCTAGATTTAGAAACTGGATATGAGGATTACTATGACAATGATTATTCACCGAGATTTGTGAGGATGACTTTTGAAAAAGTCTTGAATTCTACACCCGATGAACTTAATCCTATATTTATAAATAATTTTATAGACATATTAGTCGATCCAGAATTAGCAGTAAAAGCTCCATTAGGATTATTAACAGAATATGTTAACCCTCCATTAAAAATATCATTTACTCCAATAACAAATCCAGACCAGGAAGTAGTTGATGAAGGATTTCATGATCTAGAAGGTAAGAATTTTTCCATTCTTGACCTCACTAAATTATATCTAGAAAAATGCAACTACGAGGAGGAGAAGAAAACTAAAATCTATAATGCTATAGAAAAGTTACTACATAAAATATCTGTACAAGTTAAAGAAGATGAAGATCAAGAAAATTGAATGGAGAAACGTTGCCTCGTATGGTAATAAAATACAAAGATTAGAATTACCAGAAAAAGCAGGATTAATACAAGTTGTTGGGGAGAACGGTGTTGGCAAATCAACTATATCAGATGTTATAACATTTGGTCTTTACGGAAAGCTAGAGGGAAAGAAATTAAAGGACATACCTAACAGATCTAATAAAAATTCCTGGATGAAAATAACTTTCGAACAGGATGGTAAAACTTACGAGGTTGAGAGGGGATTAGAGCCTTCACATTTCCAAATATCTATAGATGGTAATATCTACGATCAAGCAGGTAAAAATAATGTGCAGGATTATCTAACAGATGATATATTAAAGATACCTTACTACGTTTTTAATAATACGATATCTTTATCGATAAACGATTTTAAAAGCTTTCTGAAAATGAGCACAGCAGATAAGAAGCTTATTATTGATAAGATATTTGGATTTTATATCCTGAACGAAATGCGGGATATACTGAAGGAGGAAAATAAGAGTATTAAGTCACAGATAGACCAATTAACCGGTGAGATATTTGCAACGGGAAGATCTATAGCTGCATCGCAAAAAGAACTAGAGGAGCTTCAACAAAAAATTGTTGAAAATTCTGGAACACAAATAGAAAAAACACAAGAGCAGTTAGACAATTATAAATCACTATTAGAATTACACACAGAAAAAATAAAGTCATTTAGAACTAAAGAGAGTCAGGTTAATAAATCTGTTACAGACGCTTACGAAAAATACAGCGATCTGGGTTCTAAAATTAAAGAACTGGATTCTAAAATAAATCTATATAACCAGGATAAGTGTCCAACGTGCACTTCTGATCTTTCTACTGAATTTCATAAATCGATATTCGATGATCTCTGTAAGTTAAAAGAAAAATCTCAGGATAATTTAAAAAAGCTAAAAGAGAATTATGAAGAAGCTAAAAGGGCACAAAATAAAATAGTAGAAACGAAGAACGATCTTTTCTCTAAAGGAAGTAAAATAGAAACTGGTATAAAAACCCTACAAAATAAAATAAAGGACCTTAAAACAGCTAAAAACAATGACGAGGCTAATTCTATAAGGAAGCTTCTTTCTCAAGCTAATGATGATCTAACTTCTTTTAACCAAGAGAAGTCAATATTTGAGGAAAAACAGGGATGGATAAAAACTCTAGATGATGTACTAAGTGAAAAGGGAGTAAAACAACTTGCTATAAAATCAATACTTCCATCATTAAATAATGAGATATTGAATACACTCCTTTCTTTACATCTTCCATATAAAGTTGTTTTTAATGAGGAATTTAATGCACAAATATTCCATCTAGGGGAAGAAATATCTCCACAGACATTGTCAACTGGCGAAATGAAAAAAGTTGATTTTGCGGTACTTATTGCAGTGATAAAACTAATGAAGATTAGATTCTCGTCAGTAAACATACTTTTTCTAGACGAGATCTTTAGTTCGGTAGATCCTGATGGTGTACACAGCATACTTACTACTTTGAGAAAGCTTTCCGATGATCTTAGTATGAATATATTCGTAATAAATCATGCACCGATGCCTACTGAGATATTCGATTATAAGATCGAGATATCGAAGAAGAATAATTTTTCTGATATTGCGTTCGATAAATTGTCATAGGATATATAAAACATGGCAGAAATATTTCCAGCTGGAACAGAATCAATAAGAAATCTCACCCCTACTTTTAACTATTTTCTTGTAGTTAAAGGGGATTCATTAGTTGATGATATACCACAAAAAGAATACTTTGTTTATAGATTTAAAGTGCCAGTAAACAAAAAAGATGGAATTTCTCAGCTTAAAAAATACTTTAAATTTGTTGACACTTCTTTTGTTTATGAGTGCAGAGAGCTAACTGACCTCGAATACGCTACCGGTGATTTTTATCATCCAGATTATAAAAACTCTGTAAAACAACCCCTTAGATTTAAAATGAGGGAGATTCCTATTTATATTCAATCTCAAATAAGAGTAATAGATCTAAATAAAGATCCATATCAGTACGGAAGTAAACCTATAATAAGAGATAAGACATCAGTCATAATAGATAACAACCCGCAATTATGAATTTTTTAGAAAAATATAATACCGATGATGTTTTTTTCAGAGGGATAATAATAGGTCTTTTGAGTAAACTAAATGAGGTTATAACTTACGAGCAAGTAGATAACGATCAGAATGTATCTCAAATATACATTCCGTTCTTCTATTCTATGGTAGGGGATGAGCCATTCCTACAGGATTTTTATTTATCTTATGAAGATTGTGACGGTAAACCTGCTTTTGCAGAAGGAAACTATGATGTAATACCAAGAGGTGTTTTGGAAATGGGAGCTATAAGAATAGATACTGGATCTGCTACCACTAAGTTCGTTAGAGGTTCTTACGCTAAGGAGATAGAAAAAGATCACGGGAGTGAAATGGTTACTTATTCATCATATTTCTATCCTATTCCTTTAGGTATTAGTATTAATGCAAAAATAAAAGCGGATACAACATTAGATGCTTTTAAAATACAACAAAGCGTTCTTGAAATAATTTATAAAAGATTTGTTTATTATTTTTACTATAAAGGATTTAGAATTCCTGTCCAAGTTAGTTTAGGTGATGCTCCCCCCGATAAACAGCCAAACAATTTCCAGATGTCATATGGATCACAAAGGGGAGAAGCTATAACTCTAAGTTTCTCTATGGAACTTGAAACTTATCTACCTGATATAGATCAAACTACTGAAAGATTTAGAGGAAATCTAATGCAGGGGGGAATAAAACTTAATGTTGAATTAGGAACAGCTCCTCCAGATAATAGTAAAATAATATCTGGTCTTGGAATATATGATATCAAAAAAGATATTACAGGTGCAACTGGTGCAACTGGAGAAGCCCCGTCTAATCCTTAAGAATTTAGAGGCTGATCCTCTGTGTATTCTTCTGGCTTAATATCTTCAACTTTTACCTCTTCCGATTCAAGCTCCGTAATTCCAGAATCTTTAGATTTTCTATATCCTAATAGCGTAGCTCCAATTGTTACGAATATTATAGATTGTGTAAGAATATCTACGCTATTTCCTAAGAACATTTTATCTATACATCCCAATAGAAAGCATATACCTCCTATAAAAACGACGTATAAACCTGCAGTACCGCTTCCTGATGTTTTACCGTCTGCATTTGAAGTAAGTTGTGCAAAACTAAACTTCTCCATAGTAGCTCTAAATTTTTTCATATACTTTTTTCTGATATATATTAAAAACATTGCTCCAAAATGGCAGATAGCCCAATAGATTTTTCTGCAATAGGGAATTATAGAATTATATCCTGGTCAGAACCATTCAGAAACGTAGAATCTTTTAATGGATGGGTAATAGATACCAGTGGAGAAAATCCTCCACACTCATATCTTTATCTTGAATATAGATGGAGCATCAATGGATCAAATTGGTCTTTGTGGAGTCATCTAACTCAAGAATCAATAGGTGATATTCCTATTTCATCCGATAATCCTTTCTGGATAGAAATAAGATTAACTGCAGTTTCTAGTGAGGATTCTAGTCCTTATTATCCTCCAGGAACCACATTGAATCCTCCAATAGTATTATTAGATTTTGAATTAGATCTACAATATAAAACAATTGATCCAAGGGATTTAATGACAAATCCTCCAGCTCCTCTATGTAGTAAAGAACTAACCAATTACCCGATAGTTTTTTCCGATTGTGATTTTACCTTCAGACCGTATGACATCAATAGATCCATAAACATGTATCAGGATCTTAGCAAAATAGTAAATAATGTATTCGGACACGAGGTTATTTATTACTCTGTACAACCACAAGGTAGGGGAAAAGATGTTGTGCTTAAGGAATATAACTTATTTAATGTTGTAGATGAAAAATGTGTTAAGGTTATGGTTCCAAACAACCAATTCCCGGATGCAGCTCTTACTTTCGATTCTTGGGGATTAAACTTTAATCAGCCATTTGAAATACACATAGATAGAAAATATTTCGAAAGCATCTTTGGTAAAGGCTCTCAGCCAAGAAAAAGAGACATAATTTATTTCCCAATTACTAATAGAATTTATCAAATAGATTCTATGTATGTTTTTAGAGACATAAATAATTACCCAGTATATTTTAAGATACAACTTACTAAATACGAGGTCAAGAAAAATACAACATTTGTAGATCCTCAGGCAGAATCTGCTTTATTGGATTATACAGTCAACACAAAAGAACTATTTGGGGAGGAAGTAAAAAATGAAGAAATAGAACTAACTAAACCTCAGCAGTATGCAATAACATCACAAAGAAGACTAGAGGATCCGATAAGATCTTACATAAATAAAGATCTTCCTATAATAGAATACGATCTTAATAACAACTGGACTATAGTTTTTAATAATTATTATGATTTAGACAGAATTTTTATTGATTCACAAGCTCAGGTTGATCCAGCATCCCCTGCATTATTAGTTATAGAAAGAGACGCAGTTAGATGGAAAGAAGATCCGATATTAACAGAAAATGAGGAAAGATCTTTTCTTTGCTGGTTTAGAATCAGGAATTACCTGGACAGAAGTAAATTAGTTCCTAAACCAGCTTCTAAGCTACCTATTACAATAGATAATATAGGAACTGGACAAATAACTTATAGTACTTATCCACTACCACATAAGTTAAGTATGGGAGAAAACCCTAATGGTTTTGTTTCAATACTAGCTGACGGAACAAGATCCGGAGGATTTGAACTAATATCAGTTGATGACCAGTTTAGATTTACAATAAAGGACGAAGGAGCTCCTGCACCTCCAACAACAGCGGGATGGAAAGTTCAAAAAGCACAGGCTAGAACCCTTTTCGACGGATATTATGGAGGTCAAGGAATTCTAATAGATATTATATGGAGTGGATCTAATGCTGTTACTAGCCCAGTTGATAATAGCTATATTCAAACTGGAAGTTTTAGAATAAAAATAAACGATCTAGAAATATACTCCCCATTTGGATCTGGTATATCTAGCACTCTTGGTGAGTTTATACCAACTACTGATGATTGGTACGGATTCGTTTTTAATTTCTCGAATATATTTAGACAATACTCAATTAAGGTCTGGAGATTAACTTATGACCCTGACAATCCAGCAACACAAACTTCAGATTTAAGTTTAATCCATTCACTTGATGGAGTTACTAATCAAGCTTATACATTTAATATTCCTCCAGTAATAGAGGAAAATTATGATAGTCCATTTTACGGGACTAATAATTACTCATATAAAACAAGATCGTGTCCATTATGGGCAACTAATTATAGATTTTTTAAACAAATGGTAGAAGAGGAAAAACAATCAACTTTATTGAATCAAAATATAGTTGGGGATGCTCAGCTTGCTATTATAATAGATAATGCTAAGCCAGTATTAAAACTTCCAAAAGTTGCCAGAAACAGATAATTTATGCCAAGAAGAAAACCAAAAAAACCGAATTTATCCAAAGAGCAGGAACTTAACCTTAAGGATAAATTAGACAGTATTATACTAGCAGACGAGATGCTTTCTGGCCTAAGTACACCAGATATTCCACCTATAAAAGCTCACAGAGAACTAAAAATAGACACTGTAAAAAGTGAGGTGGAAATGGAGGCTAGGGCTATACTAGAATCTTTATCTAAATTTTATAATGATGTTGATAATATCTCAGAAGATTCATATGTAAAGCACAAGCAGAAAATAGATGCTATGAGTATTTCCACTATGGCTTTCCAAATAAGGACAGCACAGCATGCCATAGCTAAAATAATAGAGGAGATAGATTCAGGTAGAGTTGAGCCAAGACTTTTTGAGGTTCTAGCACAGCTACAAAATCAGATAATGCAAATGCCTAAGAATTTTTCATCCTATATGACACAGATGGAAAAAAATTACAAACAATTAAAAGCTGAGGGAGAGGAGATAAAAAGAGGTGGCGGTGATATACAGTTTGACGAGAATGGAAACATAATACAATCCAAAGAAAATGAGGATTTATTAAAAGCCAGAGGAACAAGAAGTCTTATGGAAAATCTTCAAAATGTAATGAAGAATGGAAATATGATAAAAGACGCCGAAATAGTTACTCCAGACGACAGCTTAATAAACCCCAAAACAAAATTCGGGGGTACAACTGATCTATTAGGAGGATCCGACGATGATTCTGATTTTGAACTAGACGACGATATATTCGAATAATTATGGCTGCTAAGGAAGAAAAATTCAGTAATTTTTGGTCCACTGCGAAAGTTGACCAATTAGTATATGATGCAGAAGAGAACGGTATAGATTACAAGGACGTAGATAATCCGTTCCACGAGAATGATCCGGAATTAAGAAAGGGCAATATTCTTTTTGAATACACTGAATGGGAATTGGAAGAGATACAAAAATGTGCTGCGGATGTAGTATATTTTGCTAATACATACTGCCACGTTATGACTGATGAAGGGATTAGGCAAATATTGCTCAGAGATTACCAGGTTCAGATATTAAATCAGTATCAATATCACAGAAAAAATGTTTTCGTTTCCCCTAGACAGTCGGGAAAAACAATTACCTCTTCTATATTTCTTTTGTGGTATCTTCTATTTAATTTTGAAAAAAATGCCATGATTATGGCTAATATCGGAGACACAGCAGCTGAATTAATGGATAAGATTAAGGTTATCATGAAGGGGCTTCCTTTCTTTTTAAAACCTGGATTAGTTGTTTACAATGTAATGACCATGAAGTTTGACAACGGATGTCGTATAATGGCTAAAACAACTACTAAAACTTCCTCAATCGGTTATACAATTCACATGTTATACATGGATGAGTTTGCACACATTAACCCCAACTTTATAAATCAGTTCTTTAAATCTGTTTACCCCACTATATCATCTTCACAAATTTCGAGGGTTATTATAACATCCACACCAAATGGAATGAATAAATTCTTTGAGATTTACAAGGGAGCTGTAGAGGGTGAGAACGAATTTAATCCGATTAGAGTTGAATGGTGGCAAGTACCGGGAAGAGATGAAGAATGGAAGAGAAAAGAAATCGCAGCTCTTGGGTCTGAGGAGGACTTTAATCAAGAATATGGGTGTCAGTTTCTTTCTTCGTCAAGACTTTTACTTGATTCTAACACATTAAAAAGATTAAAAAGCACAGAAGAGCAATTTGTTTTTCATGAATTATCCCCATTCGAACAAAGTCCTATAGATTATTCTAATTTATTATGGCACCCTAAGTTTGACCCAACATCAGTATTTGAGAAGGATGGACAGAAATTTTATATTTCAATAGATACTGCTAGTGGTGGAGGAGGTGATTATTCTGTAGCAAATATTTTTAAAGTTGCACCAATGCCAAGTAGCGCAATAAAAAATAAAAGATTTTTTGAAGACGAAAGCGACTTCTTTTGCTTACTTCAAGTTGGTATTTTTAGATCCAACGTTATAGAAATAGACGAATTTAAAGCATTTTTAGAAATACTCATCGTTGAAGTGCTAGGTGTTGATAACACAAGAATAGTACTTGAGTTAGACCACAAAGGTGAAATGTTAATGGACAAATTATTAGATTCGGAAGATTTATTTGATGAGATGTTTGTTTACACTAAGCACTCTGAAGCTAGCACTAAATTGAAGCCCGGAGTTAAACTTACTGTTAAAAATAAAGAAAAATTCTGCTACGATTTAAAAATAAACACTAGGTCTTATAGAATAATCCCATCAAACAAGAACGGAATACACGAGCTAGCCAACTTTGGTATAAATCCAAACGGGAGTTTCTCTAGTCAGATAGGTAAAGACGATGAAGCAATGACACTCGTTAACATAAATTGTGTTTTTGATGGAGGGGATTTTCAAGAAACCGTTATGGATTTATATGATATCATCCCAGAAAAGTTCAGAAAAATGATAGAAGATAGACTTTCAGAAAATACGGAAGCCTCTCAAAATAAAACTAGCGATCTATCAAACTATACTTTCTTAAACGGACTCCTTGATTCTTAGAGGAAGAATGATATATACATAGAAAAAGAAGTCAAAGGATAACTTCTTAGAATATAAATAAAAATTAAAAATGGCAAAACAAGTCAAACTTGATTTATCCCAATTTAAAGCATCTGGTGTTTATACATTGGAATTCGATGCTAGTGAGAACATTATAATTAACCCTTCTACGATTAGATTAGTGGTAGGTTATTCTAGCGTTGGCCCTTTCAATACTCCAGTTTATTGTCCGGATATTACGACTTTCCAATCAGTATTTGGGGGAATAGAGAAAACTATGGAAAAGAAAGGATCTTTCTTCCACAGATCTTGCTTAGTATGTCTACAAAGCGGACCTATATTTGCTCTTAATTTAAGACTTTTAAATAATACCGTAGACGAAAATGGAGATCCAGATTACGCATCAGGAGCTGATGTAGCTAGATACAGAGCTTTCTCTATGGATACAGAAGAGCAAAACGGAGCTAATGCTACAGGTGGATATTCCGATCCTTTAACAAAACAAGATAAATTATTATCGTCTTACTACAACAAAGAGAAGTTCTGGTTCCCAGACACTACATACTTATTAGCTACAGAGGATAATTCTGGTGCTCAGCCAGATTCAAGAAAACTATTTAGCTTAGTTAACCTTGGACAAAATCCAGTAAGTATAATAGTAAGAAAATCATTAGACTCAAGATTTCCTCTAAGAGGATTCGATATTACCGCAAGAGAATACTTCGGTCCAGATAACGTTCCTTCTTATATGAATCAGTATGACTATCTTTCAGATTGGTTTATAGATGTAATTGCAGTAAGTGGTAACTGGACGGATTATCAAGCACTTTCAAACGACCCTGTTTACAGCCAATACTTTACTTCTAAAGGATTTATTAAATCTCAAATAGATAACTTCTTGGCTCTTGACGGTGTTAATATATCATTAACTGTAACTGGTACAATCATACCTAACTTTACTGACCAAAATGGAACTCTAAGATACATTCAAACGCTAATTAATAACCAAACGCCAACAACAGGTATCTTCTGTGCTGTTAACGAGGAGGCTTTGGACGATCTTATAGATAACTCATCAGTATTTGACCTAGTTGGCCACCACTTAGTAGATGAAATAGGTTCAGATGCAGATATTAATTCTGTTCCAAAAAATCTTAACTTCCTTTCTTATAGCCAAAATCTTTTCGCAGATTACACATACTATAAGAATATAGATGGATCAACAGGAGGTACAGAGATTCAAGATAATCTTTCACCATCTAATCCTGGAATGGATCTTCTTCCTGAAACAGGTACTCTTCTTATTGACAGTTTATATAATGCAACTGGAGACGCAGGTATTCCTACTTCACTTTGGGATACTTACAATCCTGCTGCTAGAGACGGAGGTGCTATTTATATAGATACTCTATTTACATCTCCAACTTTACACGATGACCAAATTACTACTTTGGATAGTTTCGTGGGGGTTTCTAATAATGCACCTGCAGCTAGATGGGTACTTGGTAAGGTAACTTCAAACCTTCCTACCCCAGGATATCTTGGATTCTATGAGGGAGATTTAGTTAAATTAAAAATCGTAGAATCTAAAAATATTACAAATTCTACACTTCCTGTTGGAATTAGACCTCAGTTGAGATTAAAATTAAAACATCCTCTAGTAGGAGCTACTCCTTCTACAACTTATGTTGAGCCTTATGACATTACTAACAAAAGTACTTCTGCAGCTTATCAAATAGGTAATCCAGATTACTTTGATAATGATGATGTTTATTTCTCTCCTGATATTCCGGTAGGAACTGACTCTTACTTAGCATACGAGAACTCTGAAATGTACAGAGACTGGGTTAAAGGTAACATCGGAGACGGGGATATTGACTGGAAAGATGATTCAGGATCACTACTACAATACTTAAAATTTGAGGTTAATGTAGATAGAGACGGGTACAATATCTTAGTTTGTAGAGCTTTTGCAGATGACACATTCACAACTCCTGAAGCTATTGCAACATGGGATACTACTTATATAAGTTCTTTACCAATAGGAACAAATCAAACAACAGGCGAAAGCTTTAATATAGTATCAACTGCAGGTAATATAAGTGACTATGTAGATATTATAACTCAGCTACAACCTAATGTTATTGAGCTATCTACAGCAGTTGCTAATTCTTCTGGTATAAAAGTAGGAGATCTACTTGTATCAACGGACGTTCAGATATACGACAACCCTCTAACTGAGAATCTTCAATCTAGATTAACAAGAGTATTAGAGGTTAAAACAGTATCTTCTGCAACTTCACCTGGGGTTTACACAGTACAGGTTAAAACTGAAAGACCAATTAAACTATATCCTGGAACAACTACTAGAGTTTGGAAATTTAAAAATATACAAGAGTTTGTTAGATCTTTTAATTTCACTTATCTTCCTGGTGCTGATATCAAGGCTGCTTCTATGCCTAACGGAACAGACACAAGAATGAATGAAATCTTAGATGTTCTTTACAACACTAATCTTGCTAGAACATTAGCAGATACAGACGTAATCACTTTCAGATATATCGTTGATACATTTGATGGTGGGGTTCAGCCAAACTGTAAATATCAATTCACTAAGCTTGCTAAAAACAGACAAAAATGTTTAGCAATCTGTAACGTACCTTCTATGAAGAAGTTTTCAGAATCAGTGGATCCAAGATTTACATCTGCACCTACTGCAACAGACCCAGCTCCGCTTTTACAAGCTAGATACATTGCAGAGGGGGGTAATTTAAGTTTGAATCCTTCGTTTACTTTCTCACTTCCTGATGAAGATTTAGGAGCTAAATTCTCTGGATTCTTTGCACCTTTCTTAACAATTAGAGAAAACAACAAAAATCTAGACGTACCACCTTCACCTTACGTTTCTAATAACTTTATACGTAAGTTTATTACAGGTGAGCCTTATTCAATCGTAGCAGGTCTTAAGAGAGGTATTATCTCTGCTAGCAACCTAGTAGGATTAGAATACGACTTTGATATACAGGATAGAGAATATCTAGAACCATTCGGTATTAACCCTATCATACGTAAGAGAGGTGTTGGTATAGTAATTTACGGTAACCAAACAAGCTACCAAAGAACTAACTCAGCATTCAACAACTTACATGTTAGAGATTTACTAATCACAGTAGAAAGTGCAATCGAAGAGATTCTTTCTAACTACGTATTTGATTTCAACGAAGACAATGTTAGACTTGAAATTAAAACATTAGTAGACAACTACTTAACCGGAGTAAGATCTGTTGGAGGTATCTATAACTACTTAACTATTATGGACTCTTCGAACAACACTCCTGCAATAATAGATCAAAATATCGGTATTATCGATGTAATAATCGAACCTGCAAGAGGTATTCATAAGTTCATCAATAGAATGACAGTTACTAGAACAGGCGGTATTGCTTCAGGAGGATTCATTCAATTTAGCTAATAAATTTGTAGAGAATTCTTGAATGTAAATATATAAAATAAAAACATGGCAGGATTACCACATTATACAAGTTCTAAGGCTTCGGTTAACAAGTTCGAACCTGTTTTTCTCAACCAGTTTGAGGTTATTATTACTCCTCCGGCTGCTATTCCAGTTCAGGCTGGAAATCCAGGGAGTTCTAATATATTGCTAGAACAAGTAACTAGAATATCTGGATTACAAGTTGATCAGAACCCAGGAGAAATAACTCAGCAATATAAATTTGCTAAGAGATATTACTCTGGTGCTGCTCCATCAAGAACAGGTTTAGATGTTGATATGGAATTTGAGATAAACCTAAACGAAAACAACTCTATGTATGTTTTTAAAACTCTTCGCCAGTGGTCGGATTTAATTTATAATCCTTTAACTGGAGCTATGGGGCTTAAAAAAGATTACACTGGAAATATTCTAGTTAATGTATTCAATAAGCAAGGAGATATTTTTAGAAAAATAAATCTTAGAGATTGCTTCCCTATGACTGCTATTAACGAAATGGGATTGAACTACACTCAAACATCCATATATAAATTGACTCTGCAATGGGCAGTTGATTATTTCGAAGACGTGTTTATATAAAAAATAAAAAATGGCAGGATTACCACATTTTACATCGGCAAAAGCAGCAGTACAATTGTACGAACCAGTATATCTTAATCAGTTTGAGGTTATTATACAGCCGCCTGCTGGGGTTGCTCTAGAACAAGGAAACGGAGGACGTAGTCTCCTAGTAGAAAACGTTCTATCAGTTACTGGTTTAACAGTAGACAAAAACCCAGCACCAGCAGAGCAAAGATATAAATTTACTAAAAGAAGATATGCGGGTGGTGTAGTAGATGATACTGGTATTAAGGTAAGAATTGAATTTGAAACAAACCTTAACGACAATAACAGCAACTACGTTTTTAAAACCCTACGTCAGTGGTCGGATTTAGTTTATAATCCATTAACAGGTGCTATGGGAATAAAATCCAATTATGCTGGAGGAACTTACATACTTATCTCTATATTTAATAAGCAAGGAGACGTGTTTAGAAGGATTAAATTATTAAACTGCTTTCCTGTTGACCAGATCAAATCTTTAGATCTTGATTACACTAACGGTACAACACCTTATAAAATAGCTTTATCTTTCAGAGCGGATTATTTCGAAGACGTTTTCAATTAATTTTATTTAGCTTAATATATAAATGGAGGCTCAACAAAGTCTCCATTTTTTGTTTTTTGTTAAAACTTAGAATGTTAAATTAAAATAATATGGACGACGATTGTGAATCAGAAAAGAAGAACAAGAATAGCTTCAGTCTGTTTAGTTTTAGCAACTTTCTTCAATCCCTTCGGATTCGATATCCTTTTTGCAACGATAATGAAATGGACAAATTCCTATTGGCATACAGTAGCAATTTTCTACTTCCTTTCGGCTCTTTTCTTTGGATTTTATTTCTTTTTGTCATCAAATAGGAAACTAAAAAGAAAAGAAGAAGTAAAAGAGATATAAGAAATAGTATGGAACAGAATATGGACGACGAATTGCTTAACCAGCTTAAAAGAAAAGAAGTGGAATCTAAATTTCAGTATGACCAAGATCCTGATGTTGGATCGTACTCAATACCTGAGTGGATAGATAAAGAAGCAAATGCCCAACAAAATCCTCAACCGGTTCAAAATCAAACAAATAACTTAGGTAAAGTAAATGTTACTAGGACACCTATAGGATTAGAGAATGACTGGAAGAATATACCATCTGAAAATCTTCCTTCTAAAGGATTTGGATACCCAGAAGGCTTTGAAGTTGCTATAAAAGCATCAGGGGTTAGAGAAATTAGACAGTTCTCTACCGTTGACGATGACGATAGAATAGATCTAGACGATAAATTAAATACGATCTTATCTAAATGTATGAAGATAAGATGGAATGGCGGATTTTTAGAACCATATGATCTTTGGTACGAAGACAGATTTTATATTATAATGTCAATTAGAGATATGACATTCTTAAGGGGAGAAAATAAAATATTACTTCCAGTAACTAAGAACTGTACAAAACCTGATTGTAATGTTCCTGATATGTTAGAACTAAGATCTAATCTATTAGATAGTTTCGTAGTAGACCCAGAAATTCTTAAAAGATATAATAGGGAAACTTACTCATTTAAATTTGTACCGAAAGACGGAAGTCCTGAAATGGACCTTTATATCCCTACTGTCGGTGTTACTACACTATGTAGAAAAATATTAGCAGACAAAAGAAGAAAAGGTAAATCTTTCGATGAAAGTTTTGCTAAAGTGGCTTCTTTTATAATACCAGATTGGAGAGGATTAGACGAATCTGTTTATGATCAATATGAAAGAGCTTCTAATGAATGGTCACCCCTACAATTTTCCATAGCAGATCAGATCACCGAGAAGATAAATTTTGCTACCAAATCAAGAATCTATAGTAAATGTGAAAGCTGTGAGGGGGGGGTCACAGCAGATATATCATTTCCCGGAGGGTACAGATCTCTTTTCGTTATTTCAGATATCTTTAGCCAATTACTTTGATATTAAGTTTAGACTATGGGAAGAATTTAAGTTGTCTATAGATCACTTAGAAAATCTTCCCTTCTATGAATACCAATTATTTATAGATAAGCTAAATGAAAAGATAGAAAGAGAAAATAAAAAAGTAGAACAAGGCGAAATGGTAGAAGCATTCGCATTTTCAAAGCCAAAAAGATAACCTTTTTGGCTTTTTAGGTATATAAATAAAAATTATTTTGGCAGAAGAAAAAGATAATAAAGAGGGAACAGGATCCGAATTTCCGGTATTTAAATCATCCGAAGGTGCTTTTGATAGAGCTAAATACAAGGAACAGGAAAAAGCAATGATCGAAAGTGACGGGGTAACTGCGAGGGCTACAGGAAAAGAAATAGACGAGGATTTAGTAAAGAAAAAAAAATCAGCGGATCAAGTTATAAAAGAAGCTAATAAATTTTACGACGATTCATTTGAAAAAAACGTAAAAGGATTAGATCCTGCTTATGATCCAAGCCTTATCTATTATTCGGAAGCTTATTCAGACGGAGGATCAAATAAAGACAAAATAAGAAGGAAATTAGAAAAGGGGGAAAGTATAGACGGCAAGGAGATTTTTGAAATGTCTAAGGAAGCTGCTGAGAATAAGATAGGTAATGCACTAGTACTTAGAGACGGTAGGGTTACCGATATAGTAGACAATTTAGGTATTAGTGACGTAAAGAATTTTGACTTATATGAAGATGTTAAAAGCGATTTTAATAGTAAGATAAAGGACGAAAAAAATAAATTCGAGCCACTTCTTGATAATTTTTCTAAATTATTACAGTATTTTACTGTTAAGGAATCCACACTTGCTAGCCAATATGCTCCTATTTTATATACCCCAGAAAATATGGCTATAATTTCTGCTTTAGCGAAAGTTTTAGAAGCAGAAGGATTTACCAATGAGAGTGTTACCAAAATGGCAAAAGCATATGATGATAACATAAAAAAGCTAATAGAAAAAAAAGAAGGGAAAAAAGCGGAGGATGTAATAAAAGATGCTGCACAAGAGGCAAAAAAAGAAGAGGCGAAGACAAAAACAGAAGAAACTAAAATAGAGGAAAAAAAAGAAGAAGCAAAAGTCGAAGAAAAAAAGACAGGAGATCTTCCTAAGCCAGAGGAAAAAAAAGAAGAAGCAAAAGTCGAAGAAAAAAAGACAGAAGAGACTAAAAAGACAGAAGAGACTAAAGGGGCTGAAGTTAAAACAGCAGAACAAAAATTAGAGGAGAAAAAACCGGAAGAGAAAAAAGATGAAGCCAAAGGAAAAGCGGAAGATGTAAAAACAGGGGACAATAAAGGTAAAAAAGGTAAAGATACAACACCAGCTCTTAGCGAATCAAATAAAGGAATACTAGAAATGCTGGGATTAAAAATGCCGGCTAAAGAAGGAGACAAAAAAGAAGGAGAGGGTGGGGACGAAAAAGATAAAGGAAAAGGAAAAGGTATAACAACAGGAAGTGCCGCAGTAGATAAGAACCTAGAAGAACTAGGATTTACAAAACCAAAAGAAGAGTCTACCGACACAAAAGGAAAGGGAAATACTGGAAATAAATCTAAGACAGAGAAGAAAGAAACTAAGCTGGATGAGAAAGTTTCTACAAATACTGATAAAAAAACTGAAACTTCTACCACTAATACGCCTATAAAAGAAACAACAACACAAAATTTATCTAGTGTAAATACTCCGACTACTGATAAAACTGAGGAAAAGAAGAGCGAGACAAATACATCTTCACCAACTACTACCCAGAATAAAACAGAAGACAAAAAAACGGAGGCATCTTCAGAGGTAAAAACCGAAGGAACACAACAGAACGAAACGGAAAACAAAGAAAAAAGTGAGGGGCAAGATAAAGCTATGAAAGAGCTAGGAGATAACATGAAATCTATGGTTACATTACTAACTCAGCTGAATAATACGTTAAAAAATCCCCTAATTGTTATTCCTAACGGAAAAAAGTTTCATTAGGGATTTACTTTTTAATATAGATTTAATATATTTGTGTAAAATAAAACCTAAATAATAAATTATGAGTAAAACTTATGAAATTACAAAGGAGCTCAGATCTACAGTGATTGAGTTTCTGAATGCCTATGGAGGCTACAAAGAATGTTTGGAAATTTTGGGGAATGAAGAAAAAAATGATTTCACCGAGGAAGAAGTAAATCAAGTACTTAATCTTCTTGGGGTATTTAGACTAATGGATACATTCCATATAGTAGAGAGATTTAAAATAGAAGTAACACCTCTTAAATCCCAAGAATCTGATGAGCAACCAGAACCTACCGCATCACAAGCAGGATAAAATAGACTCACTTTATTTAAGAATGGCCAATGTCTGGTCTGAAAACTCTCATTGTAAGAGAAACAAAGTTGGATGCTTAATTGTAAAAGACCGTCAAATAATATCTGATGGATATAACGGTACTCCCTCTGGATTTTCCAATGAGTGTGAGGACTGCGATAATAATACACTTCCAACTGTTTTACACGCAGAAGCAAATGCCATAACTAAAATAGCTAAGAGCACTAACAGTGCGGAGGGTTCAACCCTCTATGTCACTCTGTCCCCTTGTTTTGATTGTGCAAAACTTATCATCCAAGCGGGAATAAAAAGAATAGTTTATTCTGAAACATACAGAAAAATAGATTCTTTTAAACTTTTCGAAGAAGCAGGTATAGAAATTAAAAAAATAAACATTTAAAAAAATAATAATTATGGCAGTAAAAAATATTCAGGAATTGGCAGAGAGTTTTATGAGAACATCATCGGAGAAAGACTTCGTTGAATTATACAAAAGGATTAAACCAGGATTAATAAATCATTGTAAATCTATATTGATAGAGCAAGAATCAGCAGAGGATGCAGTTTCCAACACTATGGCAAAGATATGGACAAAGATATCCCAATATGATCCTTCAAGGGGTAATTTTTCTACATGGGTTTATAATATAGCAAGAAATGAATCTTTGGGAATTAAAAAGAACGAGGATCGATATTTACCAATTATACAGGAAGTAGTAAGGAGTAATGATGAATCGGAAGAATCTGTATATCCAACTATAAGCTCATCTCCTGTAACTTTAGAAGCGGAATTTGATTATATAACAACTGAAAACGACGAAATGGAAGATTTGTATGAAAATGTCATCGAAAAGATGAAAGACCTACCAGAAATTTATAAAGATATTCTTTTTGATAGGGAGATATTAAGAATGAAATATCAAGAGATAGCTGATAAGTACGGAATGAAAAAAAGAGCTATAGCTACAAGAATTAGGAGAGCAAGATTAAAAGTTAGGGAGATGTTTCCTGGTGTTAATTTAACTTTTAATGATTGATTGTAACTTTTCCTAATATATAGATATAATTGATATGAAATATCCATTTAAACGTGTTATAACGGACATTAGGAACTACTTCTTTATAAGAAGAACTATAAAGAAAAACATAGGATCTATAGATTGGGATAGATTTAAATTAAGAGTCGATTGGATTGGTAGAATATACACAGTGGTCAATCTTCCTCCGGAGGTTATTTACTCTCCTGATTCTCCTGAAGAAATTAGACCAGCTTATATTCTAGAGGAATCAAGACCTTTGAACGAATATCTTACTAAATTAAATCTACAGGAGGTAATAATGCCAAAGATATCCCCTATTCCTGAATCGGTTTCTTATCTTATAGTATATAGTCCATATTTCCAGAGACTATCGATTAGATGGATCATCTACAGAATAATTTTAATCCTTTTTCTTCTTTGGCTTCAATATAAGTTTGGATTTATTAGTTGGTCTATGGGAGGGATTAAATATTTATGGAATGTTATCTTCTGATATACAAATAAATAGGCAGGCATTTCCTTGGGGGAGAGCTTACGTGGTAGAAGGAGCTGGTGAAGCTCCTTTAATTTTACCCTCTGTTACAACCATATTAAAGTTAGTAAAGAATGAAAAATACGAAGCGCTAAAGCTTCAATTCGGAGAAGATAGATGGAATAAAATATTATACGATGCAGCAGAAAGAGGAACAGTTATGCACCGGATGCTTGAATTATTTCTTCTAGAATGGGCAAAAGAGGGTGACGTTGATAGATCTTTAAAAAAAGCACAAATATTTGCTATCGAGGAATCTAGGAGAGACGAAGGAAAGTATGCTAAATACGTAAACAAGGGAAGGGATCTATTTTGGAATTTTTATCATACTAATTTTTGGGAGGAAATAGAAGAGGTAGTAGATAATGAGGCTTTTCTTTATACAACATTTAAAGGAGGATGGGCAGGAGCGTGTGACTTCGTTTACCGAAATAAAGAACACTATTTAATAGTTGACGATTTTAAATCATCAACCTCACTTAAAGACGAGGAAGATATATTAAGCTATAAATTACAAATATCTGCATATATGTTTATGTGTGCAGAGAAATATAATGAAGTACCAAAATTAGGTAGGATTAGAATCGCTAATGAGCAAACTTCAGATATTCAAACGTTTATTGTTCATGATTATGAACTAAAAGATTATCTAGGTCAATTTATAGATCTTGCCAAAAAATTCAGGGAAATTAATGGAATATAAGAAACTTATTCAATAATAACCGATATAAAATAAAAAATTAAAATGGGAAAAAAATCACAATCAGAGCCAGAAGTAATGGAAGCTCAAAATGAAGCAGTACTTGAAAAATTTATAAGTAAGGTTGATAATGAGAAGGTAGAATCCATTAAGAAAGATTTAGAAAACTACAAAAATAGTTTAAAGGATAAGGAATATGCTGTTAGAATGGACAAGGATCTTTTAAAAAGATTCGAGCAGTATATGAAAGAGGAAGTAGAGTGGAGATCTAAAGAAGCTTTAGGTGTTACCGAAATTCTAAAAAGAATCCAAGCTATTAAAAATGAAGGCATCAAGAGTGGAGTGGTTTATTTCACAAACCTAGAGGTTGAGGCATCTCATTACTTTTTAATGAAATGGGCAGGAAAAGGAGATTCAGAAATCAGCTCATTTATTACTCTTTGGAAAACTTTTGAAGAAAGCTTAGTTCTTATCCAGCAAGACAATACTGTTTTAAAAGATCTAGAAAAACAATTAGCTGCTGCAGAGCAAGGAATTGAATTAGAATAATATTCTATACCTATACTACTAAAAAGACTGGCATTAACGTCAGTCTTTTTTTGTGGATATATACTTAAGTATGAAAAAGAAATTATTGCCCTGGATAATATCCCTATCAGCATTATCTGTTTCTGGATCCGCAGCTTTCTATTCCGTTACAGGACTTGGTAAAATGTTTGCCGGTGCATCATTACAAGTAATGGTTTTAGCAGGTAGTTTAGAATTTGCTAAACTTGTTACTGCTTCACTCTTATATCAATACTGGAAGAAGTTAAATCTTGGATTAAAATTATACCTTTCAATTGCAACTTTAATATTGATAATAATAACATCCGCTGGAATATATGGATTTTTATCCTCAGCTTATCAGGAAACCTCATTTAAAGTACAGAACCAGGATAAAAATATAGAAATACTCGATAAAAATATTTATATAGTAAAAACTGAGATTAAAAACTTCGAATCACAGATAAAACAAAAAAGCGATAGGCTAGGACAATTAACTACAATAAGAACAAATCTTCAATCCACACAAGATGTTCTTATAGAGAAGTCTAAATCTACAACTGCAGTAAGACAGCAAATAAAAGATATTGACTCGGAAATAAAAAGGATGGACTCAGAGATATCAATTTTAAATGATTCTATATCATCTAAAAATACAAGAATATCGTCCATAGAGCAACAAAAATTTGGTGTTTCTTCTAATGCTGATTTAGCAAAGGAGGTTGGCCCACTAAAATATATTGCTACATTAACCGGCAGCAGCATTGATAGAGTAGTTAATTGGTACATAATAATTCTAATGCTAGTATTCGATCCTTTGGCTATTGCTTTAGTAATAGCTGCTAACTTTGCATTTGAAATGAACGAAAAAGAAAATAAAAAAGAGAAAGAAGAAAAGATGGAAGAAAAAGAAAATTCTATTAAAAAATTATGGAATAGGATATCTTTGTTTAATAAAAATGAAGATAAGTTAAACAAAAAGGAGGATACCCAAGGAGTTCCCCCAGTAATTGATGATCCTATAGAAGAAAAAGAAGAGACCCTGGACAATGTCAATATCGTATCTAATGAGGATTATAAATCTGTAGAAGAGAAGGAAGAATACCAAGAAAAAGAAAATTCTATAGAAGTATTAGAAGATACAGAAAAAGAGGAGAATAAAGTAGAGAATCCGGATAAATACAATAAGCCTTCATCAGTTCCGAACAGATTAAAGAGTGTTAGAGATAAATTCAGGGGAAATCCCGACGTAAAGAACTCTAGAGAAGGCCTTAGAAATAACCTAGGGGATTCAAATCCCTTAAATTTAAGATGATTGGTAAAGTTTATACAACAGATCAAAGGTATGTAAAATATCTAGAATGCAATCCTGCTGTTTATAGGATGGTTTATTTCCAGTCTTGTAATTTAGACGTAAAAGAGGGTTCGAATATTCTTACCACTGTCCCCCTCTGTGATTTTAAACTAGAATCGCTAGGAAGCTCAGAATTAGGTGGATGTGGGGGATCTGGTAAAAAAACTGCAACTTTAGGTCCATTAGGAACATACACGTTAACCGCTCCTGAAATTGGGCAAGCACAAGGAGAAGTGCAAATGATAGTAGTTAAAGTCAGGTATGAAAAATCATGGGTAGAAGAGGAAAGATATTTAAACTGGGAATACAAAGGAAACATATATCCTTTGCACACCTTGATGGTGCTAACCGGAAGAACTGAGGCAGAAATACCATGGCAAGGATGGGATCTTAGCTATTATTCAAATAACCCACCTAGCCCAGATTTTAGTCCTCAGCCATACCCAGTAATAACTTCACCCAATCTTTCTTTTGGGGGAATACTTTTCAGCAATCCCAATGATTCAAAAAGTGCTGAACTAGAAATATTTATTTTTAACTAATGGCTACACCACCCCTAGTATGTGATCCAATCCAATTTGAAGGAGCTATTTTTCAAAGATGTAATCTTCAGGTTATTAGAGGAACAACTGTTATTAAAGAGATGAGCCTCTGTGATACAATCATCGAAATTGGAAATTACTCAAGTTTTAGTGGATGTGTGTACGGAAATTCAAGTCTAGTTTTAAACTCTGAGGGAATGGGGGAACTCTGTTTTATAATGATTAAAGCATCATATCCTACTACACTACCAGTTTCTAGTAGATTTATAAACATAATATACAATGGTGCATACCTTCCTATGTCAAATCTTACTATATTAACAGGAAATCCTTCCGATTTATCACCATATACGAATAACAGGGGATGGGACTTAGATCCGAACGGTAGCGACATAGAATCACCATTTTTTAGCAATGGAGGGATGATTCTTTATAATCCGCATTCGGTTAGAGTAAACGTGGATGTTATTTTAGGCGGGAGTATTCAATGAGAGATAAAAATACATAGAAAGTTTAATTAAGTAAGATATATACTAAAAAAGCGAATTACAAATGGAAAAAAATATTAATCCAGAGATCAATAGATTAAATATGGAGACTTCTAAAAACGCTGCAGATTCTCTTAGAGAATGGGCTGGTTTAGGGTCAGAGAAAAAACCTGTTGCATCTTCTTTCCTTAGCGGTTCAACAGCTCAAATGCTTAAAGAATCACAAATGCCTGACATTTCAACAAAGCCAAAAAACAACGTTGTTTTTAGTTTTGGACTAGTTAATACGGTTTCAGCTTTAAAAAATTCTTCACTAGGAGATCTTCCAGCAGGTAAGATCTTACTTGAAAAATACGAGCACTTACTATTAGGAAAAGGTATTTCTGAAGCTTTTATAATCGAAGGGCTATTTAACGATCTTAAATCTTTCTCTTGGGAAAATTCAGTAGCTCCTGTTTTAGAAAATCTAAATACTATTTTCGAAAATAGAAGAAGAGAAATCGAAGTCGTTAAAGCATATGAATCCATTAAAAATGCACCAGGGAGAGAGCTTTTTTCCGATGCTACTGGACAAATGAAAAACTGGTTACTTTCTGAAAATAAATCTAGTGACACTCTTATCCATGGATTAAAAAGCTTTGGATTTAATCCTTTAGTTAGAAATTTAGTTAGCTTTTTATCTCTTTACGAAAATGATAACTCTAGTAAGTTCCACGTTGGGTTTGATAACAATGTTTGTAAAATAGACAACCTTTACTCACCTATAACGGTTAACGAAAGTGAAACATTATTTTATTCTTCTGGCAAATTCCTGAAGATTGATCACGAGTCTGGTGTTCTACAAGAATGTAACATGGACGAAGTACCAGACGAACTTGCAGATCAAGCTCAAATAATTAGCGATAGAGACGTTAAAATAGATAACAATAAGATTTCATTAAACATAGGAAATAATAAGGTAGAGATTGTATTTACTAATGAATCTAAGGAGGTTTATTTTGACGGAAAAAGAATAAATGAATCAGATCTTCCTGTTGCTGTTAGTGTTAGTACTAATAACCTATTAGAAAGCTCTAATCACAAAATCAATAAAGCTGTCTTCGTAGCTAAGAATGCTGATAATATTGTTGATATAGATTTTGGAAAGAAAATAAGATCTAAGGTATACGAAAACGTAGAAGCTAATATCTTTAAAACTGAGTCTGGAATTTATGTACAAACAGTTAATCCAGCTATGAGATTAAACAAAATCTACGAAGCTAACGCAACGCAAGCAATTAATATCATTAAAGATTTTATTAAATATGATATTTCTGAATCATTAACAGAATTCTTAGAAGGAGAACAAGCTTTCTTAAGCGTTATGAAGAATGATAAAAATGAGATCATTAAAAACGTAGAAATTCTAGAAAACCAACTTAGAAAATTAGATATAGCTAAGAAGGAAAATCCTTTACTTACTAAATCGCAAGAACTTGTAGCTTTAGAAGAAAGTATACATGATGAGATATCTTCTCTTCAAGATAGATGGAATCAAATAAATCTAGAGATATCTAGATTTGAAAATAAAGCAAAAGAAATTCCTTCAGTTAATGAAGATCTTGGTTATCCTATCGATACAGAGGTTAGAATTAAAAGAAACGGTAACAAAGGTAGAGTTATTGGAGTAGACGGAAGCTCTAAAACATATACTATCCTTTTCAAAGAAGGTAAAACCGGGGAATACTTCTTCTCAGATGTTGAAGATTTAGAGGATGAGATTGATCGTTACGATATTAAAGCCCCAGACTTGGATTTAGAATACACAAACGAGTCTAACCAGAACTTTGCAAACGCTCCAGGAAATAGAGGGGGATCTCACAAAGATTCTAGAATTGAGAGTCTCTCTAAAAAACATATGGCCCAAGCTCCAGACAAAAAAACTGGATCCTCTCCTAAGTTTATAAACAACGATAAAGGAACTATGGCAGGTTTACCTAAGAGCGGTAAATCGGCTCCTTTAACAGGAAGGGGGGTTAAATCAAAAACTGCTAATATGGCAGATCTTCCTAGCAAAGGAAAAGGTGGAAGTGGAAAAAAATTCATAGACGATTTAGAAAATCTTGATTTAGCTAAAGCACCAAGTGCATCATTAAAAGGATCAGCTAAATTTATCCAGGATCTTAAAAATATGAATTTAGCTACTCTTAAGGAAAGCCAAAAAAATTCTCACATAGAAAAAGCTCCTAAGGGTAAAGCTGAAAAATCTAAAAAGTTTATGGAGGATGAAGACGACTTTAACTTCGCAGACGCACACGGAAACAGCAAAAAGAACGGGAAAAGATTTGCAGAGAAAGATTCTGTAGCAGGATTTGCTTCCGCTCCTAAAACAAAAAAAAAGTAGTAATTAAGGAATCAATAAATGAGTCTGTTGCCAAAGACCCAGACGAGGGGGTTGGCAATAGACTCAATTTTGTTTTAGATGATTTGAAAAATTGTCTAGAAAAGATTAAAGAATTAGAAACTTCTAGTGAAGAAAACGGTAAGATAGGTATAGACACAATTAGAAATTCGAGGAAAAATTTGGAAGAATTAAGGGTTAATTTAGAACAACAGATAGAAAAGCTCCAAAATAATATTCCCGAACAAGAATGATATACGTAAAAAACAAAGAGCTAAAAAGAGCTCTTCTAGAAAGCAAAGAAAAAGGTCAATTAACAGATGAGACCGTTAAGATGTTTACTCTCATAGTAAACGGTATGTCCAAGACACATTCCTACCGAGATAATGAAGACAGAGAAGATTGCATATCTTCAGGACTGGAAGACTTAGTTAAATATTGGAATCGATATGATCCAGCTAAGTCTGATAATCCTTTTGCTTTTATATCCCAGATAGCACACAATGGAATGAAAAAAGGATGGAAAAAAATACATCCACCAAAATCCCCTAAGACTATTCCTTTTTCTAGAATAGTAAGAGAGGAGAATTCCAATTATAATGTATAATTGTGGACATAAAAAAACTAAAGCCCAATGGGAACTGGAAATCTGGTAAGTATTCCCCAGTTAATCCGGAAAAGTATATTGGGGACATATATAATATAATATATAGAAGCTCCTGGGAAAGGAAATTTTGTCAATATTGTGATATTAATCCCAACATAACAAAATGGAGTTCAGAACCAACAGGAATTCCCTATTGGAGTCCTATAGACAAAAAAGAGCACAAATATTTTGTAGATTACTACATACAAGTACAGAAGGGCGAAATTTTAGAAAACTGGTTAATAGAAATAAAACCAGAAGATCAGTATGCACTTCATAAAAGACCCAAAGAGCCCGTCGGAAATCTAACAGAAAAAAAGATAAGATCTTATAACGAAAAACTTAAGACGTGGATAACAAATAGAGCTAAGTTTGAAGCAGCAACTAGATTTGCTGAATCTAGAGGATATAAATTCGGTGCTATCAACGAAAGCTTTATAATGAGATGATACAGCCATTTAGAAAAAAATTCGAGGAATATAAATTTTCTGTTTCTGGGCTAACTTCTTTACCAGAAGAGGCATTTATGCACTGGGTAAAAAATTATGTAAATAAAAACTCACAATTTAACCCATTAAACTTTTTACAAGGAAAGGTTTATTCTTTTGCGTACAACGACAAATTAGAAGATGGTAAGAAATTCATAAACAAAAGACCCGTAATTTTTTTCACTGGATATGATAATTACGAAAAGAAAAATCTTTTTAACGGATTAGATTTAATACTTATTCCCCCAGTATTTAGATTATCATTTTTTGAGAGGGTACAAAGTGTATTTCAGGATCAGTTAGAAAAAAATATACAAAGGCAAGAAAGAGGTGAGGGCAGGGATCAGATTCCTTTTAAAACAGATTATCAAACAATGGATATCATACTGAAGGGAATACCATATAAACACGCATATAGATCATGGGATTTAAAAAAAGTTCGTGATGTTGTGGAAATTCCTTTCGAAGATTGGACTAGAATAATATATCTGGATACTAGGTCAATTGAAGGGACCCAGTTAAATGAGATATATAATAAAAATTCAAAAGTCTAATGGCTGGATTTACTGACGAAAAAAAATCATTCTTTAGTTCTATTATAGATAATATAAAGAAAGTGGGCAGTTTTGGTATGGCCTACGAGGATCTTGTCATAAAAAACTCACAAGCGGTAGGTATAACAGAAGCTCAGTTCCTACAAAAAGGTGGTATAAAAGACGAATCTTTCTTATTTGGTTTAAGAAGAGCAGATACAACCACTAAACAGTATATAGCTTATTTCGATAAGGATTATAAAAATAAAAGACATTATCTCCAAGGATTTTCACAAAACCCAGAAATAGAATTTATTTTAGATACTATATGCGACGAGTCAATAGTTTATGACGAAAAGAATTTCTGGGCTTATTTTTCTTTTATGCAGCATGACGATGTCGACGATGAAACATATGAGAAAGTCCAAAAAAGATATAAGGAGATCTACAATCTTTTCGGATTTAATCAAGATATATCAGCTTGGCATTTATTCAGAAAATTTCTAGTAGACGGAAATATAGCTTTTGAGATAGTATTTGACAAGAAAGGTAAAAATATTGTAGGGTTTAAAGAATTAGATCCCTGGTCACTAATACCAACAGTAGAATCACAACCTGACGGGAGTTTTACCGATATATGGATACAATATCCGGATAATCCATCATTAACTAGAAAATTATATGATTCGCAGATAATTTATATAAGTTATGCTAAAGGTGGAGGAACATCATCCAGAGTTAGTTATTGTGAAAGAATGATTAGATCATTTAATCTACTTAGAATAATGGAGCACACCAGAATTATATGGAACGTAATGAACTCATCATACAGGATGGCAATGACGGTTCCTATTGGTACGAGATCCCCACAAAAAGCTAAACAGACATTAGGAGAACTAATGTCCATATATAAAGAGGATATAAGACTTAATACAGATAGTGGGGAATTAAGTGTAGACGGAAGACCAAAGATTCAATTTTTTAAGAACTATTTAATGCCTTCCTCTCCTAACGGAACCCCAGATATACAACCTTTACCAGGTGGAGGAGATGCTACAGCATTCTCTGATACAACAGTTCTTAAGTACTTTGCAAATAAACTTAGAATGGATTCAAAAATACCTGCTACTAGATTCGGTAGAGAGGAGTCAGGATCCGAAGGAACAATTACTTTTACCGCAGAGGGATTAGATCAAGAGGAGGTTAGGTTCGGTAAATTTATAAACAGGTTAAGATCAATATATCAAGAGATACTAATGAAGCCTTTATGGGTTCAATTCTGTTTGGATTTTCCACATCTTAAAAAAGATTATTTAATAAAGTCAGAGTTTGGTTTGGATTATGTTAAAGAGAACATGTTCAGAGAAGCAAAAGAAATGGAGGTTCTAACAGCTAGAAAGGATCAAATAATTAAAATATCTGCTCTAATGAACTCTCAAGGGAAAAAATACTTCAGTATGGATTTCTTAGTAGATAGATGGTTAGGTGTTAAAGGACAAGATTTAACAACTAACAGGAAATTTAAAGAAAAAGCAGCTGAGGAAAAGAAAAAAGCAGCTGAAGCTGAAGCAGGTGCTACCGGAGCAGAGGGAGCTACAGGAGCTGAAGGAGCTACAGGAGGAGACGAATTTACACTATAAAATAAAATGGCTGGATTTTTAGACAACTTAGGAAAAATAAATCCCAATATCTCAAGGATATTAAAAACTATTAGTGGTCTTGGATCTTTTGGTATGGAGTATAAGGATATGGTTATCCAAGACTCTATGGCAATAGGTGTATCTGAAGCTAATATGAGAGAAAGGTTCGGATTTACAGATTCGGACGAGGATTTTATATACAGTATAGCAGCACAGGATACATCTAATAGAAAATATATAGCATATTTCGATAAGGATTACCCATTCAAGAGAGATTTTCTTAGAACCTTTGCTTTAAACGCTGAGATCGAATATATTTTAGATACAATATGTGACGAAGCTATAGTTTATGACGAAAAGAATTTCTTTTGTCATCCAGCTCTAATGAGCATGGATCTCAAAGATGACGTCATAAAAGCTATGAGAAAAAATTTCAGAAAGCTATATGTTTTACACAATTTTGCTAATGGCTTAACTGCTTGGCAATACTTTAGACAATTAGTAGTAGAGGGATTTTTAGCTTTTGAAATAATCTATTCAAACGACGGGAAAGAAATAATAGGATTTAAGGAATTAGACCCAGTGAGTTTAACCCCAGCGGTCGAAAAGAAACCGGGCGGAACTAGAGAAACAATTTGGTGGCAGTATTACGGAGAAACTGTTAGACAAAGAAAACTTTTAGATGCACAGGTTATCTACATATCATATGCTAAAGCAAACACCGTATCTAGGGTTTCTTATACAGAAAGATTAATAAGATCTTATAACCTACTAAAAATTATGGAGCATTCTAGAATAATATGGAATGTCATGAATGCACAATACAGAATTAAAATGACTGTTCCTATTGGTAGCAAAGCACCACAAAAAGCTAAAGAAACCTTAGGGGAATTAATGTCTGTGTATAAAGAAGATATTAAATTAGATACAACTTCCGGTGAATTATCAATAAATGGTAGGCCGGATATACAATTTTATAAAAATTATTTATTCCCGCAGCAGGGAGGTGAATCTGTTAAAATCGAAACACTTAACGCACAAGGTCCGAATTTAAACATTATGGATTCAGTTGTTTATTTTTACAACAAGTTAAGACAAGATTCTAAAATACCTTACAACAGATTTTCTTCTAGATTTGGTGTTGGATCAAATAACGTTTTTAAAACAGGTGCTGACGGAGCGGAAAGAGACGAGGTAAGATTTGCTAAGTTTATAACTAGGCTAAGATCAATATTCCAAGAAATAATAGTTAAGCCTCTTTGGATTCAAATGTGTCTAGATTTTCCAGACCTTAAGAATGATTCTGAATTTAGAAGTCAAATAGGTGTTAAGTTTGAAAGCGATAATTTATTTGGTGAATCAAGAGAGATAGAGCAGTTAATAAAAAGAATTGATTTTATTACTGCACTAGGGGAAGTCAAAGAAACAGTAAATGAGGAAGAGGTTCAGTTCTTCGACCAGGACTTTATGATAGAAAGATGGCTAGATCTATCTTATGAGGATATACAGTTAAATAAGTCCTATGTGAAAAAAGCGGAAGAGGAAGGAAAAGCTGGAGCTACCGGAGCTACCGGAGGAGACGCAGCAGCAGCAGGTGGAGACGCAGCAGCAGGCGGAGACGCAGCAGCAGGTGGAGACGCAGCAGCAGGCGGGGAAGCAGCAGCGGAAATCTAATCGAAAACTTATTACTTTTATTTAGTATAATATAAGAATCCTTTTTATTATTTAAAATGGATTTCTATATTAGCTAAAAATACATTCATGCAAAAAGAACTAAGGATTCTATTAGAAATAGAGAACACGACAGGCAATGGATCACAAAAAATAAAACAGGATCTTATAAAAAATAACTACTCTAAGGAATTGGAGTATCTTTTAAAAGTCGCACTAGATCCTTTTCTAACAACTAAATTACATAAACTTCCAATACTTTCTGAATCTCCCTACATTGTAGAAAGCGAAGATATTTTTGATAGATTTAAAAATCTAACAGAAAAACTTTTCTATGCTCCAGCTGCAAATGACAAATTAAGGGAAGAAGCTTTTGAAATTATTAACTGTTATCCCCTATCGGAGGACGAAAGAAAAATACTTGCTAAGGTTTTAACGAAAAGATTAAATATAGGAATTGGTGCTAAGTTAATAAACAAATCTTTTAACAAAGAGGTCATACCAGATCCTAGCTTGATGCTTGCACAAGACGACGAAGACGAGATAAAAAAATGGGATTCTATAGTCTGTGAAGAAAAATATGACGGAGTAAGGGTAATTGCATTTGTTGTTGGTGAGGAGGTAAAATTTTACACAAGAGCCTTCAACGAGATACCTAATCAATATTTAAAGAAGATTTCAGACGAATGCTTGACCCTAATTAAAAATTCGGGGTTAAAAGGAGAATGGTTTTTTGATGGAGAACTTACGGACCTAAATAGAAAGAGTGTTTCTGGTAAAGTGACACAAATGCTAAAAGGTAAGCCTTCTGATTCTATTGGAGACGATCTTCTTTATAACGTTTTTGATCTCGAGGATGCAGACACACTAAAAACTGGAAAAGGAATCATACCTTTTGATGTGAGAAGAAGTACATTAGAAGGTGTTTTTAGTACATATAACACGACTTCCCTTACGCTTGCAGATTCTTTCTTGACTACTGAAAAAGAAGACATCTACGCTTACTATAATAAAATAGTTGCTAGAGGTGGAGAAGGAGTAATACTCAAAAATCCCGAACATGTATACGAGTGTAAAAGATCAAAAAATTGGATAAAACTTAAGGAGGTTAACGATTGTGATCTAATAATTACTGGCTGGTATCCAGGAGAGGGAAAGAGGGAAGGACTTATTGGCGGATTTTATTGTGAAGATTCATCTGGGACAGTTAAAGTTAAGGTGGGTGCAGGTTTTACAGATCAGGATCTTAAGGATCTTAGCGATAATCCAGATTCTCAGATTGGTAAAGTGTGTGCTATACAGTATAATGTTATTATTAACGATAAAAATGATAATTGGTCTTTGTTCTTACCTAGATTTATAGAAATAAGAAATGATAAGGACCTGGGTGATGATATGAGTGGTTTGTGTAAATAGTTTAATTTTAGTAATATATGGAGGTAAAGAAAACAAAATTTGTTAAATGGAAATGTAAAATTCATGGGTATATCGATTTCTATATTGATGGGTTAAAGCCTTATAAGTGTGTTATATGTGCTAAACAAAAATCAAAAGAATGGAAATCTAATAACAGAGAAAAAACAAGAAAGTATCAGATTGAGTATGTGGCAAAAAATCCAGAGAAGATAAAATACCACTCAGAAAGAGCAAAGGAAATTAGTAGGCAAAAAACTATAGAGAGAAATGAAAATTTCAATAAAAATTTTGGAACATACATAGAAGAAATAGTATCTAAAATTTCTCTTAAAAAAATTCCCACTAAACTTATAAAAATAGAAAATCCTACAAAGGAAAAAATATTTAAAATTCTTATAAATGCAAAAAGGAATGAACTAAAAAGTTATGAAATATATAGAGCTTCCGTAATGGTCAAATGGAGGCATCTTAAGTCTCATAACATGCGCTCTGCAACGGAACAACAGAAATCTATAATAAGAGATGAGTATAAAAAGATAGCTCAGGTAGTTGTTAATGCTGAGATGGAAAGAATATTAAAAAATATAAAATGATACAAGAACTATTAACTGAAAAATTAAGACCGAGGGAATTAAAACATATGATACTTCCACAAAGGATAAAGGCTTCCTTTGATGATGGTCTACAACAAAATGTATTATTATCGGGATCTCCTGGATCTGGTAAAACCAGTATGGCTAAAATTCTAATAAAAGGACATCCGCACATATTTATAAATGTATCTGACGAAAGTTCAGTTGAAACAATAAGAACAAAAATACATGACTTCTGTTCTACCGTTTCTATACTAGACGGAGAAAATATGATAAAGATAGTTGTTCTAGATGAGTTTGACGGAGCATCAGATCAGTTTTACAAAGCTTTAAGAGGAACTATAGAGAAATATGCAAAGACTACCAGATTTATAGCTACGTGCAATTATATTAATAAAATTCCTGATGCTATCAGATCAAGATTCCAAACATATGATTTTGATCCTATTGATAAAGGCGAGGAAAACGAAATAAAATCTCAATGGAAGGATAGAGTTGGTAAAATATTAGATCTTATGGGAATAAATCATGACATTCATGTTCTGGAGAGTTTTACTAAAAAATACTTCCCCGATATGAGATCAGTTTTGAACACTATACAAAGATGGAATATAGATGGTGTTACAGATCTTACTGAACAAAAAATAAATGAGGTTGTCTGGAATAATGAAGAGATATTTGATATAATATTTAATTCTAAAGGACCTATGGAAAACTATAGCTTAATCATGGGTCAATATTCAGGTAAAGTGGATGAGGTCCTATCTTCTCTTGGATCTGAATTTATAAACTGGATATCTGAAAAACGTCCAGATAAGATGAATACAATACCAGCTATTATAATTACCGTTGCTAAGTATCAATCTGAAAGAAACCTTGTTATAGATCCAGCACTTAGTCTATCTGCTTGTATATTTTCTCTACAACAAATAGTAAATAAATGATAAGTATACTAGGCATTTAATACGTAAATTATACATAATGCTTAATATAATATACAATAATAACATGAAGGCAAAGATAATCATAGTAGGTCCCGGAGGATCAGGAAAAGACTTCTTAAGAAAAAAAATGGCAGAGAGGGGATTCGAATATGGAGTATCTTTTACTAGCAGACCTCCTAGAGATGGAGAGTTGGAAGGAGTAGATTATTACTACAGAGATGAGAATTTCTTCAATTTTAATTCCGATATTTTTCTAGAGCTCCAAGAATTTAATGGATGGGAGTACGGAATATCTAAAGATGAATTCTCGGTAAAAAATCTTTTTATTCTTAGTCCTGCAGGTCTTAGAAGCTTACCTAAATCATTTAGAGATGAATCTTTTGTTATTTATTTGAATCCTTCAGAAGAAACAAGAATAGAGAGATTGAAAAGCAGAAATGATGCTGATAGCGTCGAAAGAAGATTAATAGCAGACCGGGAGGATTTTTTTCAATTTTCTGACTATGATATAATGATAACTAACGAAGATTTTTAATGATAACAGTTTGTGTAGATGGAAACTATATTTTCCATAAAACATTTGGAATATTTTCAGGATTTGGATCAAAGAATCCGGGTGACATTTTATCATCAGATGCCGAAAGAAATATGTTTGTAAGAAAAGTAATTACAGACTTGTGTTATGCTTTAAAACAGATACCTGATGTAAAGCAAGTGATATTTTGTAAAGACTCTAGATCATGGAGAAAAGATTATAAAATTACCAGGAGTGTATATAAAGAAAGCAGAGTAAAAGGAGAAGGTGTAGATTGGGGATCTTTTTTTAAACTCATGGATGAATTTTCTGAATATTTAGAATCTAATGGTTTTATTTATAGTTCGTACCAAGGAGCGGAGGGGGATGACTTGATATGGGCATGGTGCGAGCACCTATCAGAAAAGGGAGAATCTGTAATAGTAATAAGTGGTGACAAGGATATGCACCAACTTGTTAGGTACGATGATTCATCGTGGGTGGGTATATGGAACAGTAATTCCAAAAACAACAAATTAATAGTTTCTGAAAACTGGAAAGGTGAGTTAGAAACAGAAACCACTATATTTGATGTGGATCCTATGTCTGGTTCTAATTCATCAAAAATGGAAAAACTATTATCTTCGTGTACTTTGGAAAAGATCAACACAAAAGAATATATTTTTAAGAAAATCCTAATGGGAGATAAAAAGGATGATGTTCCTGGAGTATTTCCTCACCAAACTAAAAATGGTAAAAATTCTAACATAGCAGAAGGGAAAGCTAATAAAATATGGGGGCTTTACCTAGAGTCTGAATGGAGAGATTATTCCATGGAGTATCTTTGGGATAATGACGACTTTCTAGGCTGGATATCTGGATTATCATTGAGACTTGTTTCACAAACGGATAATTCAGAAAACAGGGAGAAATTTAAAAAATTCTATGAGGAGAATGCTAGATTGGTTTGGCTAAATTCAAGAGCACTGCCTAGAAATATGGTAGAGGGATTAAGAAATCATGTACAGGAATTAGATATAAAGGAAAGACTTTTGCTAAATATGGATAAAAAAGAAATGATTGAAAAATCACCATGGGCTAGTGAAGCTAAGCCACCTAAAGGATTTGATCCATTTGAACTATTTAACTAATGAATAATCCATTTGATATAATAAAATCTTTTTATTCTAAATCGTGGAATAAAATAAACGATAGGGACAAATCTAGAAATTTATTTATGATTAACAGGATATGTTCAATAGCTTATCCTTTACAAGCAAATTCTTTTAATAACATAAAGATAAATCCGGATAAGGTTGTTGATTTTTGGAAAGTTTTTATAACCAGTAAGCATAAAACTGTTCCGCCTTGGATATGGACAAAGACTCAAAAGAAAGAGAAAGATGAAAAGAAAAAAGAATATAAGGAGGAAGTAATAAACTTTATAAAAGACAGGTATCAGATATCAAATAGAGAAATAGAGGAGCTAAAAACCTTTTATCCAACTAAATTCAATAATTTTTATAAGGAGATCGAAACGCTTATAAGTTAGATTGATAATTAAATTCCGGATATATATTCTAAACATAATATTCCGGGATGAAGGAACTTAATCAGATCACAATAAAACAGCTGTTGGCTTCTAATACGATAGGGGCTAATAACTCTATTACTAATGCTAATTTTGCTCAGTTACAAGAAGCTATACTTCTTATAAATAGAGCTTTTGGTGTTTCTATACAGGATAAAACATTAAACTTCCCTAGCGGCAAAATTAATACCGGTACAATAACAGCGGATCTATTAAGATTACCTGTATCGGGAAACACTTCTATCCAATTAAAAGGTAGCAACGGAGAAATAACAGCAAGCGGATTAATAACTTCTAATGATATTTTTGCAGGTGGTAATGTTTTAGTAGGATCCGCAAATACAGGAGGAAGATTAAGATTAATATTAGATAGAACCTATACAGATGAGTCTTTAAAACCTGGTATACCAGGACAGATAAGATTTATTGGAGGTGATTATGAAGCATTTGTTAGCTTTGGAGAAGTACAAGCTTCATTCTCATTCGATATAGGATCAACTGGAATTAACGGGCAAACCATAGCAGTATTATATAACGGTACAACCGCAGGCCAAGCATCCTGGAACACCAATAATACTTTAACCGCACAATCTATAGTAGACAATATATCTCTAAATCCTTCGGGCCCTTGTTTAGCTGAATATTCACTAAATACGGTAACAATAAAAGCATTACCTGGACTAGGTGCTACAGCAAACGGAGACGTTATAACAATAAACGGTACTATTCCGGTAAGTTCATCTATCGGAGCACTATCAGGAGGATTAAACGGTACAGGTGCTTGGACTTCTATAATAGGATCTCAAGGGGTTACAGGTGCTACTGGACCTGCAGGACCTGCAGGAGGTGCTACTGGATCTACTGGTGAAACAGGACCAACCGGTTCCACTGGTGAAACGGGGCCAACAGGAAATACTGGACCTACTGGTGATATTGGACCTACTGGTGCTACTGGAGCTGATTCAACTGTTCCAGGGCCTACTGGGGTAACAGGTACTACTGGACCTACCGGTCCTAATGGAGCTAAAGGAACACCAGGAGCTCAAGGTGTAACTGGTGCCACCGGACCGACTGGTGCTACTGGAGCGGCTGGATCTGCTGGTACTAATGGTGCTACTGGTGCAACCGGACCGACTGGTTCTACTGGTTCTACTGGTTCTACTGGACCTACAGGAGCAAATTGGCACGTAGGATCAGGAGCTCCTTTAGTAGGATTAGGATCTGAAGGAGATTTATATTTAGACGGAATTACCGGGGACGTCTATCAAAAATCAGGAGGAATATGGGTATTACAATATAACATAAAAGGCGAAACAGGAGCTACTGGGGAAACAGGAGCTACTGGATCTACAGGAGCTACTGGACCTACTGGTAATATCGGACCTACTGGTGGAATTGGACCTACAGGTTCTACTGGGGAAACTGGTCCTGCTGGTGCTCCATCTCCTCTTGGTTATATTGACTTAAGTAAATTTAGCACAACACAAACTTTAAGCTCTGGTGGATTATCCCCAGTAAGATTCGACACTGATAATTTAATAGATACCGGTGTATTTGCTACTGGTGACTTTTCTAGTTCTGGTGTAACTGGTACTTATATAGAGGTATTGGATGATGGACAATATTTTATAAGCTATAAAGTAGGTCTGGAGCATACTGCATCTTCAGGAAACAGTTTTCTTTCTACATCATTATGGAAAGGAACAGGATCACCCTCAGAGGTTTTAAATTTCAGAGGATTTACTTCTTTGGAAGATACTACAGGATCTACTGTTCCTTACGATCTTATAACAGTAACAGGTATAGTTAATGCAGTATCTGGAGATAGATTTTGGGTAAAAGTATCTTATCAATCTGGAGGATCAGGAAACGTAGATATTACCAATAGTGATACAGGATTCAGTATGTTTACATTGGAAGGTACTTCGGGTGTTACTGGAGCTACTGGTGCAGGTTCTACAGGAGCTACTGGTCCAACAGGTCCTGCTGTAGAATTTTTCTTCCAGAACTTTTCACCAACAGGAACAGGAACACCTTCTATTACAGAAGGAGCCATGTGGTACAATAGCGATACAGGTGTACTTTATAGTTATGTTAATGATGGTACATCTCCTGGATTATACCAATGGGTAACTCCAACTTATTTACCAGGATCTACAGGGGCTACAGGAAATACTGGGCCTTCAGGACCAGCAGGACCAACAGGTGCTACTGGACCAACTGGATCAACAGGACCAACAGGACCAACAGGAGGAGGAGCTACTGGAGCTACCGGAGCTACTGGACCTACTGGAGCTGCTGGGCCAATAGCTAAATATGTATTAAAAGTTAAATTTGATGGTTCAGGAAATGTTGATTCGGTTACACCATTCCCAGCAGCAAATGACGCTTCAGGTAACACTATAACATCCGGAGTTGGTGGATGGCTATTTACCAGAGACAGCTCTAACCAAATAACGGTAACACATCCCTTGGGCGTACCAGCTCTCGATTTACAAACACATGCACAATCTACAGCTAAATACGTCTCAAGAACAATAACAGGAGCTGGAGCTGGTAATTACGTTAGACAAGATAATTCATCATTTACTATTTATGGTTTAAATCTAACGAGCTTAGGAGGAAATGGAACTTATGCTTATATAACTTGGAATTTCCCAACTAATAACATATTTATTTAAAAATTAAAAAAAATAGATGGCTCAAATCCCATTATTACCAATAACAATGATTGCCAGAGTGAGGACTGGGTCAGTTGTTGTTGATAGTTATTATAATAATCCCTCGAGTGTATGGAACAATTATCCATATTCCTTTAGTTGTATATTGGATATAATTGCTACCCCAACGTCACAGGAGCCAGACTTTTTATTCGATGCAAACGATTTACAAGAGGGAATGTGGCTTTTACAGCCTAACGGAAATGCTTTTCTAATTACCTCAATTACTGTAAATAATAATTTAGAAGCTTCTGTAACACTAAAAGATATTGATCTATATAATCTTATAAGCGATTATACGGTTTCAGGTAATAATTACCCAACAGAGGGAATAAATGGTATAACAATACCGATATCTGAAGATGGAGCACCGATACCTGCTCTTATCGCTACTGCTTTATCCTCAAACTTGGACGATAACGGTTATTGGATAGATGATGCTTTTGCTAGGTTCCAATACAGAAATATAGTAAAATCTAGCTATGCTAATATCTACTCACCTAATACGGTTTATTCTACATACAACATAGGACAGGTAGTTTATCTAGATCCTTACGGGGTTTTTAATATAGTAAACACTTCTATAACTACAGAGGTTGAAAAAGCATTTGGTGTTATTACATCAATAGATGAGCCTGAGATAGGCAATATAAACGTCAGGCCCTTTGGAAGAATAGTTACTACTCCTTTTGTTCTTCCTGGTAGCATTGGAGATGTTTTATATTTTGACAACACACAGGCACCTTCCTATGTAACTAACATAAAACCTTTAACCAATCCAATTCCGGTATACATAAAAATTAGCGATAATACAGGATCATATCTTTATCCAGCTCAGGGCTCAGGTAGTGGAGGAGCGGGGACTAGTGGTACTTCAGGAACTAGTGGAATAGATGGTACTTCAGGAACTAGCGGATCTAGTGGGACCTCGGGAACTAGTGGATCTAGTGGAACATCAGGAACTAGTGGATCTAGTGGAACATCAGGAACTAGTGGATCTAGTGGAACATCAGGAACTAGTGGATCTTCGGGAACTAGTGGATCTAGTGGAACATCAGGAACTAGTGGAACATCAGGAACTAGTGGAACATCAGGAACTAGTGGATCTTCTGGAACATCAGGAACTAGTGGAAATGGAACCTCTGGAACTAGTGGATCTTCAGGAACTAGTGGATCTTCAGGAACTAGTGGATCTTCAGGAACTAGTGGAAATGGAACCTCAGGAACTAGTGGATCTTCAGGAACTAGTGGAAATGGAACATCAGGAACTAGTGGATCTTCTGGAACATCAGGAACTAGTGGAACATCAGGAACTAGTGGATCTTCTGGAACTAGTGGATCTTCTGGAACTAGTGGAACGTCAGGATCTTCAGGAACTAGTGGAACGTCAGGATCTTCAGGAACTAGTGGATCTTCAGGAACTAGTGGAACGTCAGGATCTTCAGGAACTAGCGGAAATGGAACCTCGGGAACTAGTGGATCTTCTGGAACTAGTGGATCTTCAGGAACTAGTGGAACATCAGGATCTTCTGGAACTAGTGGAAGCTCAGGAACGTCAGGATCTTCAGGAACTAGTGGATCTTCTGGAACATCAGGAACTAGTGGAAATGGAACATCAGGAACTAGTGGATCTTCTGGAACTAGTGGATCTTCTGGAACATCAGGATCTTCTGGAACATCAGGAACTAGTGGATCTTCTGGAACATCAGGAACTAGTGGAAATGGAACATCAGGAACTAGTGGAAATGGAACATCAGGAACTAGTGGATCTTCTGGAACTAGTGGATCTTCTGGAACTAGTGGAACGTCAGGGTCTTCTGGAACTAGTGGATCCTCAGGAACTAGTGGAACGTCAGGAACTAGTGGAACATCAGGATCTTCTGGAACATCAGGATCTTCTGGAACTAGTGGAAGCTCAGGAACGTCAGGATCTTCAGGAACTAGTGGATCTTCTGGAACTAGTGGATCTTCTGGAACATCAGGATCTTCTGGAACTAGAGGAACCAGTGGAACATCAGGAACTAGTGGATCTTCAGGTACATCTGGATCATCCGGCACATCTGGATCATCTGGTACAAGAGGAACTTCGGGATCATCCGGTACAAGTGGAACTAGAGGTGCACAAGGAGAATCTGCAGGTATTAGGTTTAATTTTGATTCATCAACAGGGGTTTCTGTTGATCCAGGTCAAGGTAATTTTAGATATGATACAACAAGTGTTGGTACTACAGCAACAATTGCTATTAGTTCATCAGATGTTAATGGTCAAGGTTTTGTAACATCAATTGGTTCTTGGGATAATAGTACTAGTACAGTTAAGGGTATTATTGAGATTAAATCAAATTTAAATTCTGATACAACATTCAATCAATTCCAATTATTATCTTTAGTTCAAAATATTGGTTGGTTTAGTCTTACAGTTATTGGTATAAGTGGTACAATTCCAACAAACTTAGAAGAATGTGTTATTACATTCTATAGAACTGGTGATAAAGGTGATGCTGGTACTTCTGGAACATCAGGTACGTCAGGTACTAGAGGGACATCAGGATCTTCTGGAACAAGCGGAATAGGTACTCACGGAACATCGGGTACCAGCGGATTACAAGGAGATGGTGCTGGATTAAGATATAATTTCGACACAAATACTCTAAGTGCAGATCCAGGTACTGGATTATTTAGATACAATTCTGCAACTCCTGGTTCTATTACTTCTATATACATAGACATATTAGACATAAACTCGGTTGATTTCTCGGCAACGTTCACAAGTTGGGGAACTGGTACTAATTCAATTAAAGGATATTTACTAGTTAATTCTAATAATAATACAGATACCACATTTACATCATTCGCAATAACATCAGTAACTAACAATACTGGATGGTTTACTTTTGGTGTAACGTATCTATCGGGTACTATACCTTCTAATGCAGAGCCTTGTGTATTAGTATTCAGTAAAACAGGGGATCAAGGAACAGGGGGAACTTCAGGTACTAGCGGAATAGGAACACATGGTACTTCTGGAACTAGTGGATCTTCAGGAACTAGTGGATCTTCTGGAACTTCAGGAACTAGGGGAACTTCAGGAACTAGTGGAAGCTCTGGAACATCTGGATCATCAGGAACTAGGGGAAGCTCTGGAACATCTGGATCATCAGGAACTAGTGGAAGCTCTGGAACATCTGGATCTTCTGGAACTAGAGGAACCAGTGGATCTTCGGGAACCTCGGGATCTTCAGGAACTAGGGGAACTTCAGGAACTAGTGGAAGCTCTGGAACATCTGGATCTTCTGGAACTAGTGGAACTGCAGGAAACGACGGATCAAATAGTGGTAGATGGCTCTATACAACTTCACCAGCTTACCCTAGTGACCCTACAGCAAACGACTTTAACGCTGCAAGCTCCACTATATCTGCTATCGCCAATATGAATATTAGCGTAACAGACTATGCAGGTACTAACTATGCACCGTGGCTTTCTGCATTATCAACTATTATAAGTAACGGTAATGTTGTTTATTTACAAATAACAGAATTAGGAAGTAATAATGTTATAGGTATCTTTTCAGCTGGATCTGCTGTAAATAATACAACATATTATAACTTAAGAGTTACTAACGTTGTTGCTAATGGTACTCTTACTTCGGGTAAAACATATACAATATCATGGGTTTATGACGGTAAGGATGGAACTTCAGGAACTAGTGGATCTTCAGGAACATCAGGAATATTATCTATTAACAATAACATAAATAACTACGTACTAACTGCTACTGGTACTTCTGGTTTAATACAAGGAGAATCATATGTCCAAGTAGATTCAGTAAATAGCGCTTTGGTAATAGGTGGTACTGGATACAATACCTATGGAACTTATACTACTATAGGAGGGACAACAATAACACAAACAACTAATGCTACAATTACTACAGTTATAACTCTAGCTACAAATACAGCATACACTTATTACGTTAAAGGTATAGTAGTTGCAACACCTACTTCAGTAACAAGTACTGGAGGGGGATGGGAAATATCAGCAGTTTTTACTAATAACGCAGGGGCTCTTACTCAGCAAGGTGTTACAGTTTCTTTGGTTGCACAAGAGGGTATGACAGGTACTCCTACAGTTTCATTTGGTCAAAGTGGGGCTAATATATTGCTTAGAGTAACAGGTGTAGCTGCAACTAATATAAACTGGGTAAGTAAGCTTGAATTTTTAGCATTATCAAACGGGGTTCCTGATTAAAAATAGGGAAACATAATCAAATTTCATTCTATAATTTAGATAAATGAAATCTTATTATCCTTATGTTAAAAGTAAGAGCACACACTTGTTATTTAGGTAAAACAGGATACTCATCTCACGCAAGAGAATTTTTTAGGGAACTTTCAAATCACGTAGATTTAAGGGTACGGAATTTTACGTGGGATTCTAATCCAGAATATCTAGACGAAAGGGATACCAATATAATAGACAAAATAACTCTAACTAATCCCGACGGAGGAACTTCAGATTATCCTATATCGCATTCATTTCCGAACATCAAATGGAAAAAAATAAATAACGATTTTAACCCAGATGTTGATATAGTTCTAATGGATATGGATCATCATTATTTTTACGAAGAATACAATTCAAAGATAAAGATAGCATATACAGTATGGGAAAGTACAGAGCTACCTGAAAATTTCTTTAATCAGTTACTAAAATTTGACTATCTATGGGTCGTTACTGAATGGCACAGAGAAATGGCAATGAAACAAGGATATCCCAATCATAGGATATTTGTAGTAAACGAAGGAGTAAATAAGGAATTCTTTGATGGATTAGAGAGAAACGAACCAGAAGAATATAGAAACAATAGATTTAAATTTATTTTCTTTGGAAGATGGGATTATAGAAAATCTGTCCCCGAAATAATAGATTCATTTATTAAAGCTTTTCCTAATAATGAACCAATAGATCTTATACTAAGTGCAGACAACCCATATTCGGTAGACGGAATGAATAGCACAGAAGAAAGACTATCATTCTATGGATTTAATGACCCAAGAATAAAGGTAAAGCATTTTGTATCTAGGGATGAGTATATTTCTTATATAAAGAAAGGAAATGTACTTGTTACCTGCGCAAGAAGCGAAGGATGGAACATACCTCTAATAGAGACAATGGCAGCGGGTACTCCTACAATATACTCTAACTGGGGAGCTCAGTTAGAGTTTGCAAGTGGTAAAGGATCTCCAGTTAGAATAAAGGAAGAATTACCAGCTTCGATAGGAGCAGACTTGGGATTTGCTGGACGTACACCAGGACTTTATGCAGAACCTGATTATGACAATCTAATAGAAGTTTTAAGGGATTGTTATTTTAATTACGAGTCTAAAAAAATATCTGCAGAAGAAAAGGCTAAAGAAATAATAAAAAATTATTCATGGGAAAATATAGGAAAGCAAGGATACAAAGCTTTATTAAGTGTTAGTGATTTACAACTCGAAAAATATGACAAGGAAGATGCAGCAGTTATATTATCACACGCAGATACACCAGATAAGATATCAACACTAAAAAGAAGCTTATTAGCATTAAAAAGACAGGGATATTTCACAATAATATCATCACATATCTCAATACCAGAAGACATATTAAAAATATGCGATTACTTTATATGCGAGACCGACAATCCTATAGTTACACATGAAGAGTATGGTAGTTTATCGAACACAGTTCCTGTTCACTATTTAAGATATCCTGATTTTGAGGTTTCTTATTCTTTCGATTTTAATCACGGATACGCTGCTCTTAGACTAATTTTAAATGGTGCTAGAGTAGCTAAATCGTGTGGATTTAATAAAACACATTTTGTTAACTATGATTACGTTATAGACGACGAAAACACACTCTTAGAGCATTCAAAATTATTGAACGAAAATTCAATAGTTGCATACAAATGGAATCAGGAAAAATCTATAAACTCCGCATTCTTTTCTGGTTTAAGTGATGACATCTTAAGAGTAATCGAACCAATAAATTCAAAACAAAGCTATTTTAAATATCCAGGTATTGTTATATTGGAGGATTTCCTATATGAATGCTTTGATGAGGGAGGATTAAAAATGTACACGAGGATGTCTCACGACATTTCTAAAAAGAATATACTTAACTCTATAACACTTCCAACTTATCCACAAATAAAAACTAAGAACGGAAAAAATAGCTACCTGTATTTAGGAACAGAACTTAACGACGGAAAAAATTATATATGTGCTATAGGAAACGAAGAGCCTTTGGAAGGAAAAATAATAAAAGGTGATTCATCTTTCGATTTCTCCGTTGGAGCATATCCTATGAATTTTTATCCTATAAGTGATTCTGAACTGGATAGGGGGGTTGTAGTAATGATCCCTAAATACAATCAGATATTTAAATACGATAAAAAAACTAAAAAGGCATCAATAATAATAAGAAATAAGGATCTTATTCTAAATCTTAACAAACAATCAGCCAGGCCTACTTTTAATATTAATTTTATCGACGGTGCATTTATAGAAATAAAAAATGCTGAGGGTAGAATCTTTGATGTTTTATTTATAGACAAATCTAACAATAATGTTTATTATTCGTGCGAGTTAGAAAATAATACATGGGCAAGGTGCTCAATAAAATATTATAAGGATTGGCTAATAAAAATAATTGATAAATCAACAGGGGAGACGTATGAGGAGAGTATTGATCTAAAAGAGAAGAGAGTATTAATATCTCTCGAGTCCTCGTCACTAGGAGATTCTATTGCTTGGTTTCCACATATAGAAAAATTCAGAAAAAAACATGGATGTGAAGTTATAGTTAGCACATTTAAAAATGAACTATTCGAAAAAAACTATCCAGAAATAAGATTCGTTACTCCTGGTCAAATAGTAAATAACCTGTATGCTATTTATAGAATAGGATGGTTTTACAATGGTAATGAATTTAATAAAGACTGTCATCCTAGGGATTTTAAAAACATTCCGATGCAGGCAACAACTACTGATATACTAGGACTTCCTCATACGGATCTAAGAGCTGATATAGTAGTTAAAGAAACAGATAGACCAATAGAAGAGAAATATGTTTGTATAGCAGTACACTCCACAGCACAAGCTAAATATTGGAATAATCCTGAAGGATGGAATGATCTTGTTAAATGGCTTAATGAATCAGGTAATAAAGTAGTTTTACTTAGCTTAGAAGAAAATGGATACATGGGGAACAAAAATCCGGAAGGTGTAATATACGTGGAAGGAGAAAAAACATTAGATAGGGCAATAACTTATTTAAAAAACTGCGAGATGTTCATAGGTATAGGATCCGGTTTAAGCTGGCTTTCGTGGTCATTGGATGTACCAACTGTTGTTATATCAGGATTCAGCAATCCGACCACTGAATTTTCTGGTGATAACGTAATTAGAATATTCAATTCAAATGTATGTAACAGTTGCTTTAATAGAGAAAGATTAGATGCCGGTGACTGGAATTGGTGTCCAGATCTAAAAGGTACGGATAGACAATTTGAATGCACTAAATCTATATCATCTAGCTATGTTATAGAAAAAATTAAGGAATATCTAGAGAAGGATAATGAAAACATCGATATTGATGCAGCTGTTAGGGAATCATACTCACTAGGGATGGTACAAAACCATAAAGAGATATACGAAGCAGCTAAATTCTTTAAAACATTAGGAGTCAAAAATTTTATGGAGATTGGAACAGATCAAGGAGGTACATTTGCGATCTGGAGTAAATTATCGGAGAATGGAAAAAGAATATCTGTTGATCTTCCACACGGACCATATGGCGTTAATACTTATAACGTAAACGAAAGAGATTTCTACCTGAAATCCCTAGGAAATAATGTTACTACAATTCACGGGAGTTCTCATGATGAAAACATAAAAGAAAATGTTAAATCGATATTAGATGGGGACCTTCTAGATTTTTTATTTATAGACGGGGATCATACCTATGAAGGCGTTAAGAAGGATTACCACATGTATAAGGAATTTGTAAAAGATGGAGGATGGATAGGATTTCACGATACTAAAGACACAGAATATCACAGAAACGCAAACTGTAGAGTTGACAAGCTATGGAATGAAATGAAAGGCAATAAGATCGATTTTATAGATGAAGAATCAAACTTCGGGGGAATCGGATTTATACAAAATAAAAAATATAAATCCTGTATGATGATACACAACTACTTCGGAGAGAGAAGAATTATGATGGACGAATATAAAGGAGATAAACTATTTTTTATTAAAAAACAAATAGAATATCTTTCTAAAAATAAACATAACATCGACCATATTATTTTCTCAATAAATATGGATAATACGGTACCTTATATAGAACTAATAAAAAAAGCAAAAGAGATTATTCCAGACAGGATTCAAAATGCAACCACTGAAATAATGCTAAGAAAAAATATTGGAATGAGTTATGGTGCATTCTCTTCAGTTTACGAAAAATATAGAAAAGAATTTGACTACTATTTCTTTGTAGAGGATGATTATTTATTTAATATTGATTATTTCGATTCGGAGATGATCCATATATTAAACACTAAAGATAATCCAGGATATCTTTGCGGAATAGTAAGAGACGAAAAAGAAGGATTTCCTGTTCATGCAGGAAACAGTATAGGTGTTGCATCTTCTTTAGCTCTAGAAGCTGTTTTTTCTAAATATAATAAGTTACCACATAATGAGGAAAACTTTGGAGAATACAGAGATGAAGAAAGCAACGGACAGATAGATCAGACTCACGTAATACATAATATGGGATTTTCTGTTTTTGATATAAGAGATTATTATTTTATTTACCATCTACATCCTGATGGCGGATACGAAAAACTATTTACAGATAATAAGGATGAAATAATAGTACCAACGCAAAGAATTATAGAAAATGAAAAACGTAAAGAATATACCGTTATTTAAAGTTTACATGTCACCTAATGCAGCACCTGAGGTTGCTAAGGTTCTTAACAGCGGTTACATAGGACAAGGACCTAAAGTAGAAGAGTTTGAAAGTAATCTTAGAGATTATTTTAATCAGGATTATTTAATGACGCTTAATTCTGCAACATCAGCAGAGCATCTAGCTATTCATATGTTAAAAAAGAAAAAAGATAGCTGGCCAGGTATACAGGATGGCGACGAAGCTCTTTGCACTTCTTTAACGTGTACAGCATCTAATTGGCCTATTTTAGCTAATGGGATGAAGATAAAATGGGTTGATATAGATAGTAGAACACTCAACATGGATCTAGATGATCTTGAAAGAAAAATATCTCACAGAACTAAAGTTATAATGCTTGTCCATTGGGGAGGATATCCTAATGATCTAGATAGAATAAAAAAGATACAAGCTAAATGTAAAGATCTGTATGGATTTAGTCCTGCAGTAATAGAAGATTGTGCACACTCGTTTGGAACAAAGTACAAGGGGGAATTATTAGGAAATCATGGAAATATATGCACTTTTAGCTTACAAGCAATAAAACACATTACATCGGTTGACGGAGGGGTTTTAATGGTACCTAATAAGGATCTATTTAATAGGGGTAAACTCTTAAGGTGGTATGGAATAGACAGAGAGGGCGACCGAAAAGATTTCAGGTGCGAAGCAGACGTGGAAGAATGGGGATTTAAATTTCATATGAACGACGTCTCTGCTACCGTAGGTATAGAAAATTTAAAAGATGTAGAAAAAATAATAGGTGCACACAAAGAAAATGGGAATTACTACGATTCCAATCTAAATGATATACAAGGTTTAACCCCTTTAGTAAGAGAGGATGGATTCGAGTCATCTTTCTGGATTTATAGTATATTAGTAGAGAAAAGAGATTCTTTCATGAAATATATGAAAGAAAAGGGAATATCAGTAAGCCAGGTCCACGAAAGAAATGATAAGCACACTTGTGTAAAAGACCACGTATCGCCATTACCAACATTAGACAGAACTATACCTAATGTTGTTTCTATTCCTGTTGGGTGGTGGGTAAACCAGGAAGATAGAGAATACATCGTAGATTGTATTAAGAAGGGGTGGTAATGTATAGATTTAAAAAAATACAATTAGAGGATCTGGAATTTTTAAATTCTATAAGAAATCAATACGCACAAGAATTTTTACACGACTCCAGACAATTCAGCATTTCACAAACTATCGAGTGGTTCAAAAAATACTCTCCTGACTATCATATAATATTTTACAACGACCAAAAAATAGGATATTTTAGAATATCTAACTATTCAGAAGAAAATAAAAATCTGTATATAGGAGCAGATATACATCCAGAATTTAAGGGAAATGGTTTAGCTTCTAATGCTTACAAAGAATTCATGGGTATTTTATTTAGGGAAAGATTTTTAAATAAGATAAGCTTAGAGGTTCTTTCTACAAATCAGATTGCATTGAATCTTTACAAAAAATTGGGATTTAAAATAGAAGGTATAAAGAGAGAGGAAATACTAAAAAAAGATGGATATGTAGATTCCATTATAATGTCTATATTAAGATCAGAGGTCGAGGATATATAGTACATATAAGTATTATAGATGTCTCAGATAAATTGGCCGATACCTTCATATATAGGTGAAATATACACAGCTCCCAACGGAAAAAAATGGGAATGGAATGGATATGCTTGGGATTTTATAGGTCCTGATTATGCTGTTGGCCCCACTGGTCCAGCAGGTGCTGGAGTTACCAATGTTACTTATGCAGAATTAGTTTCTGATATAGGATCAAACTCTTTAATAGAGGGATCCTATTATCTAATAACAGATTTTAAGACCTGTTACGATCAACCAGATTTTGATTATGACAATAATCCTATAACAGGTAGTAACTATAAAGATTCTTCAGTTGAACCTATAATGGTTTTTGCAACTAGCTCTAATACAATAAGTGAAGATGCTTATCAACCAGATTATCCCAGCGATAAAATAAAATACGACTGGACATATTCTACTACCGAGGTAACAGGCGGGGATGCTTACGGAAGGATAAAGGAAAGAATAGATGAATGGAACAATAGAACAGATTACGACCATAGAAATATTCTTTTTAAGAGATATAGATTATACACATGCACTCTAGAAAACAGCTTAAGAATAAACGGAACAGTAGATCTTCTTTTTGATGGTACGGTAAACGGTACAGACACAAAATTTACCGATCTATCTGTGGGAGACATTATTTATATAGACACCACACCAAGTTACTATGAGATATCTAATATAACAGACGATTCCACAATGACCGTTATAGGGGACGTTATATCTCCGGCAACAGGGGCTAACTTTTTTAGAACTATAGAGATTACTAACGGAAGTGGATATTTTAGCTATAAAAGGACTAACGTTAAAACTGACGACTACCAAGAATATACCACATTCGGGGATGCTCTATTATCAAACTATGCAGTAAACAACTATGTAGGAGATTATGTAAACGATTACTCCAACCAAGGATTTACGTTTATGTTGTCTAATAATGTATTTTTAGAGGGTGAATATCAAAACAATAAACTAGGGAATTTTTGCTATAATAATACATTCGGAACAGATAATTCAAACAATACATTCGGGAATTTTTGCTACGAAAACGCATCGTCTAATGACATGGACGAAAACTTTATAGGGGATTATTTTACTAGAAATATCATAAACACGAATTTACAGAATAATAATATAGGTAATGGATTTGATAGTAATTCATTACTATCGGAAAACGGAAATTCTTTCTCTGATAATAGAATAGAAAATTCTTTTAATAGCAATACCATCTATATGAATTTTTACCAAAATGCTATAGGAGATTATTTTAAAGGTAATTTTATAGGCGATTATTCTAATATAGATAATAGCTTCAGTTTTTTTAATAATACTATAAATAATTCCCTACAGAAAACCATAATAAGAAGGGATTTTTACGAGAATCAAATAGCTAACAACTTTGTAGGATGCTTAATTAATGGAGATTTTTACCAAAACACGATAGGGTACAGTTTTTCATATAATATAATAAGTTACAATTTTTACGGAAACGATATATCAGGTCATTTTTCAAAAAATTACACTTATGATAATTTTTATTATAATAATATAGGAACAGATTTTTCTGGTAACATTACTGCTAATAATTTCTTTAATAATCAAATAGGCTCTGGATTTAATGCCAACCAACCATATAATTACCAATATTTTTCTTTTAATGATTTATCTACCTTATTGGATAGATCTTATGATACGATGTATAACTCCATATCATCGGAATCTTTAATATTAGAAATGCCTCTTATTATGAGATTCCAGGGGAGTCCTGAAATGTTCTTTAGAATAACTTTTTTACAATGGACCCCTGCGGGAACTGGAGGTGGAGCATTTTCGTATAGAAGAACTGAAATAGATTCAGCAGGTAATGATATAGGACCAGATATCTATTTCACAAGAACAAACTACGGAAACGAGGTCGATATAATAATACCAGGGATATTAGAAATATCTAGAGATAACAGCGGCGGAATTTATAATTCTGCTGTTGAAGGATCGTGGAGCTCAACTAGTCCAGCAAATACTGAATGGAATTCCATATACACAACAGGAAATCATGGACAAAATTTTGGCTATAACAAAATAGGTAATAATTTCGATAGTAATGTAATAGGAGATAACTTTGGGGCAGATGGTAAAATTTTATTAGGTAATGTAATTGGTGATGAATTTTATTCCAACACAATTATCAATAATTTCTGGAGCAACTCTATAGGAAATGGAATGGATAAAAATATCATAGATGTAGGATTCGCCAGCAATTACATAAAAAATGATTTTAAATTAAATATATTAGGTCCATACTTTCAGAGCAACGATATAGGTAATTTCTTTGGGAACGGGTCTATTCCTAATATAATAGGAGGTTCATTTAAAAATAACAAAATAGGAGATTTCTTTGGTTGCGATCTTGGTAAAAGTAAAGGGGGTAACAATATAGGTGTAGAAAATACTATATATTATAATACGTTGAGAGGGATACCATCTGGAATATCTTTAACTAACGGAGGAAGCGGTTATTCAGACACTACCAATGTTGCTACTGTAGGCGGATCTGGATCTGGATTAACTGTTGATATTGTTACTGATGGATTTGGTTTAATAACGTCAATATCAATTAATACCCCTGGTACTTATTACAGTGTCGGTGATAGTATAATCATATCGGGGGGAGGAAACGATGCTACCTTTGATATTTCCACTATAAATTCATTCAACCCAGGAGACGTCTTAGATAATGGGCTAGGAGATACCTGTGAGGTTCTTGTTGATGATCCTGGTTCTTCTTCCATGACAGTAAATGTATTAATAGGATCATTTACTTTTGGAGACACACTAGATAACGGAAACGGTGTTGATGCGATTTTCGATTATATAGACACATTACCTGCGAAAGAATCTAATTTTTTAAATAATGTAATAGGAGATTATTTCATAAATAATCAAATAGGATTAAATTTTAATAATAATAAGATAGGCAACTATTTCGGTAATACTGGAGCTGATGGAATATCTAATATTATTTTAGATGACTTTAGAGGAAATGTTATAGGTAACTACTTTGGTATAGATGCGGAGACGCCTTCATTAGCGGAGGGTGGTAACATAATAAGAAGTAATTTTGTAGAAAATTATATAGGTGACAGTTTTACATATAATACTACAGTGGATACGTCAGGAGGGGGATACTACAACAATGCTATAGGATGGGCTTTTAATAATAATATAATAGCTGATGGATTTAATTATAACAGGATTGGAGACCTTTTTCAATACAACGTTTTAAGTTCATATTTTTCGTCTAACAACATAGGATTTTTCTTTAACGTAAATATTGTAGGAGATAACTCATCCTCTAATACTATAGGAGATCTATCTTGGTTTAATGAAATAGGAGTTAATTTTAATCACAATAAATGTGGAAATTTCTTTGGTGATTTTTTCTTTGGTGGAAATACAATAGCTGATGGGGCTTACGATAACAAATTTTCTGATCACGCTTCAGGGAACGTAATAGACACCGGGTTTAATAACAATAATCTATCAGTAGACTTTTCAGGAAATACCATAGGACCAGATTTTCAGTACAACACTTCACAATATCCAGTTTTAGGAGTAGATTTCGTTAATTTAAGTCCTTATCCAACTCACGTTTATAAACCTTACACCTGTACTATAATAGGAGACGAGAATGGTAATTTAAAACTCATGTTTGTTGATTCAGCTCCTTCAATACAAATAGTAGATCCTTTACAATAGAAATAAATTAAAAAATGGCAGAGTCTAGAAAAATACACAGTTACGCAAACATATCAAGCGATCTTATACAGCTTTCACTGATAGAAAAATCAATAAATTCCAAAGTTAAAGAATTTAGGGGTATTACCGAATCTATTAACTCGATAAACAGAGAAATAAATTCTTTAAAAAATAGTGATAACGAGAATGACAAAAAAAAAATAGATGTTCTAAGACAAAATATAGATGATAAAAATAAAGAGTATCTAAATTATAATGATTCCATTACTAAAGGTGGGATAACAGAAAAAATAATATCAGAACTAAAAGGAAAAGCCAGCGAAGAAATTTCTCAGGAATCGAAAGCAAAGGCCCCTTCAGATGGACGATCTAGCCTATCTATTATTATACAAATAATGGTCGAAAAAAGATTTTTGCACGAGGAGATTAAAAACTCATACGGTAGAAAAAACCTTGACTATTACCAAGAAATAAAAGGAGTAAAGTCCATAGCAGATTCCATAAATAGATTGTGATAATATATCGATGGAACATTTATAAAGAAACACTCTAAAAATAATAAAGGACAAATGGTAATATCGGAAAAGAACAAGGTGCTAATAAATAGGGTAATAGATACTATCGATTGGCCTTTAATCCATAAGTTTTATAAGTTAGTGGGAAGGACAATAGGGACTGAAACTACTCAGATCCCAGGAATAAAAAAACTCGACAAAAAAACAAAAATGACCGACGACCACATAAAGGAAGAGGTCCTCCATGTAGTAAATCACGTGGTTGAAAATGACATCTCACAATTCATGTATGGTCCATGGAATGTTATATGGGTTAACGGAGAATGGGAAATGGAAATACCAGAGACTGACGAGAATGGGGAAGAGATAGAAAACGGAGAAAGCACATTTATTCCTATAATTGAGTCAATGTTAGAGGTTTATTTTTCACCAATGGTAGTTGTTTCAAGAGAAACGGTTTTAACTGATGATGAAGTAGACGAAAAACCCGAAACCGTCGACCTTCAAAGACAATTAGAAAAAGCTTTAAGCGACGAGAATTATGAGTTAGCTTCAAAACTTAGAGATCTGATTGAAGTATATAAGAAACAAAAATGAAAAGAAGAATTAAACTAATAAACGAACAGTTTGCACAATCATTAAACGGAGATGGTTTTAATAGCTCCAATGGTGTTTTTAAGGTTAACTATAAGGCATACTCAGATCTTTCTATTGCGGTAGGTAGAGATGCAGATCCTAGTTTATTAGTAAAAGATTCAGTTTTTCAAGTTGGTGATATAGTAAAGGGAAAAGTTAAAGGATCAACCAAAAAGATAGAAGGTGAGATAATAGAGACATCCAAATCTACTGATGGGAAATCTTATATAATAAAAATACAATCTCTAAAAAATAAAAAAAATTACACGCTAATCCCAGGATCTATAGAGTTCTGTGAAGATAGAGGTAATTCAAAGAATGTTATGGGAATGGGGATAGACTCAAGAGAAAAGAACGCACAGAATCTTAAGTATAACGGGGGAAATGTTATATGGGGTTCTTTGGAAAATAAGGTATTAGAACATCCATATCTAGATTTAGACGGGGAAGCAGTTGAGGGACCAATGGGAACGGGATGGAAGATCCAATTTTCAGAGGATCTACCAGAAGAGGATTTGCTATTTAATTCAGTTTTACCGTCACCAGAAGGTAATATTATACATTTCTCTAGATCTGCTATGAATAATGCTTTTAAAGACATTTTAAAAGCAGCAGAGGCATTCTGTTATTTCTGTTATCACCCAGAACTTTCTGAAGAACCCATGGATCTAAAAGCACTCCTTTCAATTTTATTTTTAGAATTAAAAAATGAATTGGAACCTAAAAAACATGTCATACAACATTTCCCTTCACTTTGTAATAAGTCTTATGGAGAATCGAAAGACGAAAATATAGAAAAAGCAAGGGAAATCATAAACCGATTTTTGTAATGTCTATAGAAAGAAAAAGAAATTTGTTAAGGGTTAGCAGAGAAAGATTTATAAACGCAATAAAGCCTCAAGGAAACGAAAAAAACGATATTAAAGTTACCCTTGAAGAAGAGGAAAAAAAAGAGGTTAATTACACAAATGATAAGAGGATAAAAACAGAGATAAAATCATCATATCTTGGCAATTCTTTGTATCCTAGTTACATAAACAAATTTAGAGGATCTACTTTTATAGTAGCAGGATGTGGATCATCTATTAATCTATACGATGATTTTAGTAAATACTACGTAATAGGAGTTAATGATATAGAAAGAATATTAACCCCTGATTTTTTAGTAGTTGTAAATGACTATAGAACATTCATGAGAGGTAGATGGGAGTATGTTAGAGAATCAATGAGTCCTGTTATATTTACACATTTAGATGATCCTGGTCCAATTACAAGGTCTTCACATATAGCAAAAATAAAAACAGGATCTAGAAACAGTCCTAACCTAGACAATCTTACAGTAGTGGATTACACTATGAACTCACCATACATGGCTGCTATAATAGCATATCAATTGGGTGCTACTAAAATTGGAATGGTTGGAGTAGACTTTACTCAGGACCATTTTTTTGCAAATACAGGTTCGCATAAGCTTTCTAAACACGTAAAAAATATAGACCAGGAGTATTTTGTTCTAAAAAATAATTTGGAGAGCAGAGGAGTAAAAGTTGCAAATCTTTCTCCTATAAGTCTTCTATCATCTTGGCCTAAAATGGGCTTAGAGGAATTTGATCCCCTATAAGAAACTTATTCATTTTTATCTATAAAAATAATATGGAGACAATAAGAAACGGATTTGTCATAAGAATTCCAGAGGGAAATTTAAGAGAAAATTCTTTAGCTAGAATTATATGTGACAGAATTAAAAGTTATTTAAGCGTTGGATATAAGCTTTTTATAGTAGAACTATCGGAAAAAGATATAGAATTTTCAATTGAAGTTACAGAATCAGAAAAGGAAAGATTTTTTCATTATTTGGATGATTTAAATATAAGGATAGCTTTTTATATAAAAAGTAAAAATCATATAGTTTCTAACGATTCAGAATCAAGAAAAAATGCTAAAAATGAAATTATAAGAATAGGTAAATTCATAGAGGAGATAGACGCCGGAAGATTTGATATCCCCCTTATATGCCACATAGGGGGAGCAAATGGGAATAGAAGAAAAAGTATGTATGATTTCTGCAAATTCTTTGATACCCTTCCGTGGAGGATACAAAAACAAATAGCAATAATAAATGATGAAAAACCTAGTCTTTTCTCTGTTAAGGATTTGCTTTCTGTTACTTACATAGAAAAGAAGATTCCTATAATATTCCGAACCGGATCACACAGAACTAATCAAGGAGGTTTAACATATAAAGAAAGTCTCTTTCTTGCTGCTTCTACTTGGGCTGAAAGATCCAATCCTATTATGTTTTATTGTCCTTCCAATCAAGAGGAAACGATAACTATCAAGGATCTTAATCCCTACAATTTAATAATTGACGTTGCTTTCGATAACAATTTACCAGAACCTAAATAGAATATTATTATTTTTGATATATGTATTACTTTTTACCAAGCAACATAACCCTTAGGCTTTCTTTGATTAGTAATAGATTTACTCATTTTATCATTTGCTTTTATGAGATCCTCGATGGTTTTAACATAGTATCTAGTTTGTCCTGGCATTCCCCAGTCACCTTTTTTCTTAAGATCTACAAAATCATAAGTTGTAAGCTCGTCCCCCACTACAGGACCATGATCTACTCGACCGTCTCCCTTAGCAGCTTTTTCAAACTCGTTTCTAGAGCTTATGTTTTTATAACCGTATTTTTCCATATAAACTATATATCATGTTACACCAAGGAATACTAGATGGATCCATCTTTTTCGATATTGAAACAGCTGGACTACACCCCACATTAGACGAGCTAAAAAACAAAGATCCACATTTAGCAGAATTATGGATTAAAAGATGTAAATGGCTTCAAAAGCAAGTGGAACCTGGTGAATCAACTGATCCCAGCGATTTATGGATCAACAGGTCTTCTTTACATCCTGAGTTTGGAAGAGTAGTCTGCGTAACTTTCGGAGTTTTTACTCCAGAGGGATTAGAAAGACTAACAAGCTTTTATGGAGACGACGAGAAAGATATATTAGAAAAAACAAATAAAGTTTTAGCAAATTCCAGATCTAAATCTTATAAACTAGCAGGCCAAAATATAAAAAACTTTGACGTCCCGTATCTAGGAAAAAGAATGATAATAAATGGATTAACACCAGACCCTATAATACAGACCTGGAATAAAAAACCATGGGAGACATCATTTTTGGACCTTGCTGAAATATTTGCATTTGGAGCTTGGGGACAAACTTTTTCATCCCTAGATCTAATATCTCATGTTTTAGGTATACCAACTTCTAAGGATAATATGGAGGGTTCTCAAGTTCATGAATTTTATTGGGAAGGAAGATCTGAAGAAATAAAATCATATTGCGAGCAAGATGTAGTTTGTACTATGAATTGTTTTAAGAGAATGACGTCGTAATAGATATCACATCTGGATATATACGTTAAAGTAATATCCAGATTTGAAGAATATTTTAAATTTTTACTCTTGGGTCTTAGAGAAAGAGGAAAGAGACGATTTTTACAAGAAAGAATTAAATACATCCTTCTGGAAAAAAATTAGTGATGATCTACCAGAAAGCGCAGGAGCAGAGAATTACGAATTTGATCCGGAACTAAGAAAAAAACTTCTAGAATTAGCAGAAGATTTCTATTCATCTCTAGGATTTGAACCAGAAATAAGTGATATCCAATTAACTGGTTCTTTAGCTAATTATAATTGGACTGACAAATCAGATCTAGATGTCCACGTCTTAATAGATTTTACTGAAATAGACGAAAACTTTCCGCTTGTTAAAAAAGCTGTTGATGGGGTAAGATTTATATGGAATCTTAGACACAAAATAAAAATAAGAGGATATGATGTAGAACTATATGTTCAGGATATCAATGAGCCTCATACTGCATCCGGACTATACTCTTTATTAAAAAATGAATGGATAAGAGTACCTAAATACAATCCGCCTGAGATAGATTATAAAGACGTAGATCTAAAATTCCAAGGAATAGTATCCGATATACTAAAAATGGAAAATATAATGGCATCATCTGATTTTTCAACAGCTACAGAGATTGAAATTTACAACCATGCTTTAGAAATAAAGAAAAAAATAATGAGGATGCGAAAAGAGGGATTAGAAAGAGAAGGCGAATTTTCAGTCGAAAACTTAGCATTTAAAAAATTAAGAAACGAAGGATATATAGAAAAGATAATAGAGTTAATCTCTAAAGCATATTCAAATATATATAATGAATAATAATAACATGAAAAAAGACATCTACGGGGGATTTAATCCCATTTTCGAAAGCATGAAAAATTCTCTTCTAAACGAAGAGGACAGATCATCCAGAAAAGAGAGAGCAATAGACACAATAACTGCTGTTGTTACCACACTAAATACTATGTTTAGTTTACTACTTTCATCTAAAATGGAAGATGCTAAAACGGTAAGGGGTTTTGAATCTATAAAAAATAAGATATTAAGCGCTGACAATTTTGGAGCTTTCAGACAATATGTTCTTTCGTTTATTGAATCGTTATCTGTTCTTGATCCAGCTCAAAAGGTTTCTTACGAAGGAAACATAAAAATGATTAACTCAATATTAAGCGGAGACGTCGAGGCAGTTTTAGGAGATCCTAAAATGTTTAAAAGTTTAAAGAATGATACAATAGCTAAAATTCTTGAAAACTTTACTAATGACCTTAGAGATAGGGAAGCACAGATGAAAAAAACAAACCCTAAACTTTTTGGTGAAGTTGTTAAAAAAGGATTGGTTGTAAAAGAGGGGTTATCAGAAAAAAGAAAAACCGGAGACGAAACTGACACAACTGATGCAGAATTTAGAGGTCAAGCTTTTAATAAATCAAAAGAGTCTTTAGATGCTGCTAATTCTTTTGTTGGTATGGTTGATAGAGATAAGTATGTTCCTACACTAAAAGACAACTCTGACGTAAAAAGATATAAAGAGATAGCAGATTCATTATATAAAAAATCTCAAGATTTACAAATGATCGACAGAGCTGGAGCTCTTGGAGGTAAAATAGTTACACCAACAGGTGAATTTAAAGCAAAAGAATATAAAAGAAAGCAAGATGATCTTATAAATGAGATTATTCGTCAGAAAAAAGAATATGAAAGACTTAAGGCATCTTTATTAAAAATACCAGCGCAGGAGGTTGTTACTGATCCAGTGTGTGGACCTGGACAAGTTTACGATAAAGCACTAGGAAAATGTGTTGATGTAGTTAAGCAAGAAAATAAGCCTAAGCCTAAGCCTACTCCTACTCCTACTCCTGTTAAAGAATGTACATTCCCTATTGTATTGAATAAAAAATGTACACAAGTAGGAGAATTACAGAAAAAACTAATGGATCTTATCCCATCGGCTAAAACTTATTTAGCAAAATTCGGTGGACAAGATAAAGTATACGGAAAGGGAACAGCAGCAGTAAGTAATATTGTTTGGGGTTATTTATCTGGACAAAGTGGGCAGGCACTAACTTCCGAACTTAGTGAACCTATGTACGATGCAATAATGGCTCTAACTGATGCTGATGTTGATGTCACTTCAATAATTATAGAAGGTTATAACAATACTTATTACTTCGACGATTTCGAAGAAATGGACGTTGACCAAAAAATACAAGAAAGAGAGGAAATAAAAGGATCTTCCGTTTTATCATTCGAAGATTTCTACTCGGTGATAGAAGAATCTTATTCTTTCAAAAAACTTGACGAGCAAAACGTATTTGATAGACTTAGAGCTAAGGACGATAAAGCAGATGCAGCCGCTACTGGTGGTACTGCAGCTCCTGCACCTGCACCTGCACCTGCACAAAAGAAAATTGTAGACAACTGTGTTAAGAAATCTTTAGAGCAAGGTAAAGTATTAGATTGTGTCGGAGCAACAGGAGGTACTGGAGGCACAGGAGGTACTGGAGGCACAGGAGAAACAGGCGGAACAGGAGAACAGATAAAATGGAAAGGTTTAAAACCTGTTGTTGACGGAGCATATACTATTTACTACGATGAAAGTTGGGCAGACTGGTGGGGAGATATAGGTAAAGGAGCTTTAGTAACAGGAGTTATTGTTGGTGGAGTAGTTGCTGCTGTGGGATCAGGAGGAATAGCAATACCTGGAGTAGCTGCTGCAGTTGGAGCAGTTGGAACAGGAGCTACCGCAGTAATTGGAGCGGGGGCAGTGAGTGCGATAGGAGCAGGAACGCTAACCGTAGTAACAGGAGCAATAGGAGGTGCATCTGTAGCTAAATGGATAGGTGACGACAGAAAACCTGTAACGATAATGGTATACAACGGATTTATAGAAGACGTAGCAGTTAGAGCTATGGCTAGAGGTTTATATAACAGCTTAGGTGGTACGGTTTCATCTCAAGACATGCTAGCTATATTCTCTACGCTTATTCTTTGTAGAGGAACATTTACAGATACTGGAGACGGTAAAGCAGTTTCAGTTTGGAACTTAGTTAAAAGACAATATGCTTCATTTGATGGAGGAAGTCTAGAAGGAGATATAGCTTCTATTACTTCCGGTGGAATTGGAGGATTCTTTAAAGATATGGTTACTGATATGGATACTATTCCAGGATTCCCTAAATCATTTAAAACTAAAAATCCTACTAACGGTATGGCTATAGAATTCGAAGATGCTAAAGATGCTTCCGTGGCAGCAACGGGTAAATTAAATTCTAACGAAGCTAAGCTTTCTGAAAATCTTAAAAATATAACAGAAGAAGATTTAGAAATGCTTTCATCAGCTATGGAAGAAATAACAGATGGTGTAGCTGATGAAATAAATTCAAATGCAGGATCTGAGGGTGGCGAAGAATCCGAAGCATAATTAGATATATAAAAAAACAAAAATGGAAAATAACCTAGATTACGTACTGATATTAGAGAAATCGTCTCACAACCTTACTACTAAAAAAGAAGGTGGTGATTATTTTCTTGAAGGGATCGCTGCTGTATTTGGAGTTGAAAACTCTAATCACAGAATCTATGAGGAAAATGAATATCTTCCTCACTTAGATTATCTTAAAAAGAAAATAGATCAGAATCGTTTAGTTGGTGAATTAGATCACCCTAAAGAGTTTGATGTTTCTCTTAAAAACATATCACACGTTATTACAGATCTTTCTTATGATAAAGGAAACAGAAACGTAAAAATCAAGGTTAAGCTTCTAGATACACCAGCAGGTAAAATAGCTAAGAGCTTGATCGATGCAGGTATTCCTGTTTCTATATCATCTAGAGCAGCTGGTAATGTTAAAGAGAATAAAAAAGTAGAAATTAAGAAAATATTTACATATGACTTAGTTGCTGATCCTGGATTCGAAAATGCTCAATTAGAGAGAGTTTATGAAAGTTTAGGATCTCATCTACCTTCGGAATCAGTAAAAGATTCAATTATTTATTCATTAACTAACATAAATGAAAGTTTTGGGCTTAGAAAAAATTCTAACACTCAGATATATAGAATAAAAGACACGGAGAAAATCTCTAGGCTTTTAAAAGAAAACATAAATAATTCAAGAAACATGGACAATAACTTTGTCACTGCAGAGGAGCTAAACGAATATTCATTGATTCTTAAGAGAGAGATGGATTCATTGAAAAATGAAATGAAATCTATTTCTAGAGGATCTTCTAATTTTAATTTATCATCTAATTCTGATGATTCAGGTTTAGAAGAAAGAATCCAAAGATTAGAAAAATATTCAGAATACTTAGCTGAAAATTTAGAATCTGCTATTAAATACGGAGATTATTTAGCTGAAAATTTAGAAGGATCTATTTCTTACAACAAATATCTAGCTGAAAATTTAGACAATGCTATTACTTATGCTAAATATTTAGCTGAGCACGTTGACGGAAATATTTCTTACTCTGAATATATCGCAGAAAATCTTGATAACAATATAGCTTATAGCAAATACCTAGCTGAGAATTTAGATAGAAACATTTCTTACTCTGAATATTTAGCTGAGAACTTAGACAAGAATATTTCTTACTCTGAATATCTGGGAGAAAACCTAGACAAAAATATTTCTTACTCTGAATATTTAGCTGAGAACTTAGACAAGAATATTTCTTACTCTGAATATTTAGCTGAGAACTTAGACAAGAATATTTCTTACTCTGATTATCTAGCTGAAAACTTAGATAAGAGCATTACATATTCTGATTACTTAGGAGAAAAATTAGATCAAAATATTTCTTACTCTGATTATTTAGGGGAAAAATTAAACGGTAACATTAACTATTCAGATTACATTGCTGAAAAAGTTAAATCCGGAATTGACTATACTGAATATTTAGCAGAGTCTATTAATAGAGGAGGAAACACAAGAAAAAATCTTGCACAAAACGTAAACGAATCTATTAATGAAGGAAAAAGAACTTCAGGTTTCTCTGGAGATTATACAGATCTTTCTTCTAAAGTTGATAAACTTATCGAATCTGTTAGCACTGCTAAAACAGACGAGATTATAAACGAAAATAAATTCTCTTTCTTAAAACTTGTCGATGACAGAACTAAGAAAGGATTTTTATCCTTGAACGAGGCCGAAAAACAAAAGGTCGTTAAGGCTCTTAATGAGCAGAACTATAATTCGGGTACGGATGTAGTTCAAATTATGGGATCCGCTTTAACTGAACAAGTTGAATCTGGAGAGAAATTCCTTGATATGATTCCTACTGATTTGATTCCTACTTGGGAAGGTCTAAACGAATCGCAAAGAGCATCTATTGTTGCTCAAAGCAAATTCTACAGATTAGACACTCCTTATCAGATCAATCACTTCTGGAGAACTAGAGGAATGGCTTCTGTAAAACCAGAATCATCAACTGAATTCTTAAACGAATCTCAAAACACTAACCCTAATGCTAATAATGGAGTAAGTAATTCTTACATGCAGAATATAGCGGCAGAGTTAGAAAAAAGATTTAAAAAATAATCTAACAAAATGCAACTCTTAAACGAAAACGAGATCTACGAAACATGGTCTCCAATTATCGAGAGTAAGACCGGTATGACGGATCGTTCAAAGGTAGAGTGGTTATCTAAATATTGCCACTTCCATTCATTAAACGAATCTGCCGGAGCTTATAACTCTCTAGGCGTATTAAACGGTATGGGTAACGTACTTCCTGCTGGTAACTACCAAGGTGGTGCAGCTGGTGCGGGTCCTGCTGGTTTCTACTACAACAACACTTATGACGCTGGTCGTCCATACGTTGGTTCTGGTGATAAATTCCCATCATTACTTCCATTGGCTATTCAGGTAGCTGCTAAAACCGTTGGTTTTGACATCGTTCCTGTTATCCCTATGGCTGGTCCTACAGGAGTATTATCTTACTTAGACTACGTATATGCAGGTGGTACATTAGCTGGTACATCTCAAGATTCTACCACTACTTACACTGCTAACACACCAGACATGGTAAAAATTCCTACGGCTATTGCTTCTCCAGCAACTGGTCTTACAGTAGGTAATGTTTATGCAATTGGTGTTGCTTTAAGTGCTATAACTTATGACTTAGACTCTACAGCAACTTCAGTTATTTATGCAGAATTTATCGGTAACTCACGTATCGATGGTTTCCCAATCTTTAGAGTAATGGGTATCACCAAAGGTAAATCAGTTTCTGATGCAATTCCTGCTGCTGGTACAGCTGATATCTTTAACGCTACTTTTGCTTCTGCAACTAACATCGTTACTGTAACTTCAGCTACTCCTGCTGCTTCTACTGCTGGTTCAGCTGTATTAGTTAAAACGTTAGAAGATCATATCCAAGGTTTCTCTGGAGCTGGTCCTAACAACACTAACGATTTTCAAGGTCCATACGTAGACGGTACTAAAAACTACGATCCTATGTTAAGAGGAGTAGGTGAGACTAGTTACTATAAGTCATTAGGTCTTTCTACTTTCACTAAGTTCGTAGAAGCTGGTACTTTCCAAGTTGCTGCTTCTGTTACTACTGAGCAAATCCAAGACCTTAACAAGCAGTTCGGTATCGACGTAGTTTCTATGATCGAGAACGCACTTGTTAACGAGGTTTCTCAAGCTATTAACAAGCACATCTTATCTAGAGCATACGCTCTTGGATGGTCTAACCACTCTCAGTTCTTAGTAACAGAAGGTACTAACCTTAACTTAAACTTAGTAATTGGTGGTGCTGCTACTTATACAGTTCCTGAATACATCGGTAAACAAGGTACTGCTGTTACAGGTGGTTCTAAACCAGGTGCAGTTGCTGGTCCTGCTTCAGGTACTTTTGAGAACTTATCAACAGTTCAAAGAAGACTTTACTCTCGTATCTTAGCTGCTGCTAACGTAGTTGCTAACAGAGGTCGTAGAGGTCCTGCTAACTTCATCGTTACTAACTCTCAAATCGCGTCTGCTTTACAAGACATCAGTCAGTTTACATTCGCTCCGTTTACTAACACACTTACTCAAAACAACGGTACTTTATACCCTGTAGGTTCACTTGCTGGTATGACAGTATATGTTGATCAAAACATGTCATTCGGTGACACTAGAGTATTAGTTGGTAGAAAAGGTGCTGATGATGAGCCAGGTATGAAGTTCATGCCTTACATGATGGCTGAGTCAATTCAGACTATCTCTGAGGGTACTATGTCTCCTAAAATCGCGGTTAAATCTCGTTACTCTTTAGTTGAGGCTGGTCACCACCCAGAAACAATGTATTTCTGCTTCCACGTTAACACTGGAACTGCTACTGCTATCATCTAGTAGTAACTGTAACAGATACATACTCAAAAGGGTCTTCTTCGGAAGACCCTTTTTTATTTTAGATAGTTTTTTGGATATATAGAATAAAAGATAAACTATGTTGTTTGAAAATGCAGCCCAATTCCAAAAAGCAAAACAAACACTTCTGGAAAACGAAAGAGATGTAAATAAAACTGCTCGTATTTTAGTTAAATCACCACTATTCAATGATTTGTCTGAAGGTGAATTAATATCTCAGCTAACAGAGCTAAACGAAGGATTAGGTGATACTATAATGAATTTCTTAAGTGGAGCTTTTGGTGGGGACATCAGTAAATTAAAAACTGTGTTAACCCAGATGAAAGAACAAGAGCTTAAATTTAATAGAGAAGAGTATCAAATATACGAAGAGTTCTATAGATTGTTAGAAGACCAAAAAGCTTTAGATAAGGATCGAGAAAATCCTAACTACCAATCTCTAAGCAGGGAACTACAGCAATCTAGAAATGCTTTAAATATTAGAATGAAGGAACTAACAAAGACACATAATGAAATATTTAACGCTTTAGAACAGAGAGTAAGGGATTTAACAAAAGACAGTAACAGGAAAAAAACATACTTTAATGCTCAAAGAGCTAATGATGTACTAGAGACTAGAACTGACAGATATGAAAAACAGAAAGCAATAACTGCTAGGAGCTCAGTAAGATCTAAAGAACTGGAGGATTTCTTTAATGTTAGTCTTAGCGATTTAGAAAAAGAAAGAGACGAAGCTATGAAAAAAGCTAAAGCTCAAGAGGAAAAACTAAGGAAGCAAACAGTTACGTCCAACGATAATCCTCACGATCACGACGATCCCTCTTCATTACCACAAAAATTTAAGAAAAGAATGGATGATATAATGTCTTTCCCTGGGGATATACATTATACTAAAATAAGAAAACTAGGGGATTTACAGCACGAGATAGTTGATGTTATCACAGACGACAACAAAAATATCACCAGTGAAAATCCTCAAGGAAATCTAGGAAAAGATGTAAGAGATGAACTAATTAGAATGTCTAACGAATTAACATCGCAAATTAAAAATCTAGTGAAAACCAAAGAGGAAAGAATCACTGCAGAGGAAGCTGAAGATGCTGCTAAAAAAATAACGTCTAGAAAAAAATGAAATCTATAAAAAAAATAGAAGAATTTGATAGGCTAGATGAAGGGATTCTTTCATCCCTATTGGGTGGTGTTAAAAACTTTTTTACATCAAAAAAAGGTAAGGTCGAAAATATACTTAAAAAAATAAGAGATGCTAGACACGAGGAGGTATCTAATACTATTTCAATAGAGAAAGAAATACAAGGCCTACCTAGAGATAATAGCCCAGAATATAGGTTTACTTTAACTAATTTAAGAAGACAAAATAGAACATATTCTGCTCTTAAAGGGCAAGAAATAAATTCTTTAGCAAAAGAAGCAAGATCGATAATAGAAGAGGATCCTAAGTTAGAAGCTTTTTTTGCTTCCGAAATGGCTAAAATAGAGGTAGAGACCAAAGAGAAGCTTCTTAAAAATCTGGGAGGAATATCAGATTCAGGATTTCTTAATCAGATAAATGCTGAATTTGATTCTTTGGTTAAGGATGCTAATAGAAAGTCGGCATTTTATGAGGAGTATAAAGAAAGACCTTCTTATATGCCATCCGTAGAGGTTCCTGCTAAAATGACCGACGATGTTTTAAGTTTTCTTAATATGCCTTCTAAAGAAGCTGCATCATTTACTAGATCTCTAGACGAAACTAATCTAAATAAGTACTATGTACAAATTAGGGACTTTTTCTTTGATCTAGAAGACAAATATTCAACAGCAATAGAAAGAATCAGAAGGGATAAAAAAATGGCAGAGAAACAGGGCCAAGACTGGATCTTATCTTCTTTAGAAAAAGAAGAGATGAACGTAAGATATCATCTTAGAAAAAATATAGACAAACTTCGTGGTAGGGTAAATACCATTGAAAGAGAAATGAAAAACCGAAGATATGCCACACAGACTCTTTAGAATTAACGAATTTGTTTTTGAGCAAGAAAGCACACAACAAAAGACAAAAGAGCTTCAGGTAAAAACCGATGCAGAAAAACAGATTATGGATATAGATAAAAGAATATCTGATATCGATCTAGCTATTGCTAATCTCCAAAAGAGAGAGAAAGACGGCACTTTATCAAAAAGTGAGTCTTTAAACCAACAAGCAATAGAGATGCAAAAAAAAGTTGCAGAATTTCAGAAAAAAGCAGTTGCTTTTAAGAAGATGGAATCTGTCAAAAAATAAGATATATAATAAAAAATAAGATATATAATAAAAAATCTAAAAATGAATAATAGAAGATTAGAATATAACCCTCTTTTCGAATCTCTTGCAGATTCCGCAAGAAGATACGAAAGAATCGTTGAACAGAGTACTCCTGATAAGATTAAATATGCAGTTGAGTATGCTAGGAGAATAATGGAAACATGTTATAGCCAATATGTATACTTTGTAAATTCTGTTCCAGATGCTACAGTTAAAACTACTCTTTTAACTAGCCTCTCAACTTACTTAAAAGAACAAAAGGACAAAGGTCTAGATATTAAAACTTTTTTTGATGGAATGATATCAAAAATGGAAGATCTAGTAAAACAAATATCAGGAAATCAAGCTATTAGAAATTTAGAGAATTTTGAAAAGCTCCAATCTATTTACGATAAAATAGAGCAGGGAAAAAACGAATTAAAGGATGTAACTATGGAGGAATATACTAAACAGTACTCAACAGAATATACATCACCAGAAGTTAAGAAGGCGGTTAATGACTTCATTTCTTTTAGCTCACAAGCTTTAGATCAGTCCTTACCTGCTGGTACAGCAAAATGATAAAAAAATATAAAATGGCAAATTTTAGCAAAAGTTTCTTATCTATTCTAGAAAGTATGAAATCTTCCAATCGTATAATGGAGGATGGTTCCGGCACAGAAGGAGGAACAAAAAAAGAGAAAAGAGGTCTTTTCGGAGATAGAACATCAACAGGGAAGTCACAGACCAGATCTGATAGAAGAGAAAACCGCCTAGAGGGTAGATTCACCGTCGGGGATAAAGGAGATCGATTTATATTAAATTCATATATTAAAGCGGTAGATTTACTTAGGGGGCAGGTATTAGCAACAAGAATTGACATCTTTAATACTATAAAAAATAAAATGGCAGGTGCCAAATACGGAGATCCTATACTTAGATCTGCAGATACCCTATTAGCACTAGTTATTAGCCTAAAAAGAAACGCAGAAAAAACTGCTCAATCTGAAGGATCAAGACTAGAACCATCAGAAAATGCTGCTGAGATACAAACTTTTAGAGATTCTTATTCTAAATATGAATCTGAGTATGAAGAAATGCTAAAAAAATGGAGCGATGCTAAAATTAAAGAACAAGCAGAACAGCCAGTAATTGCAGCTAATCAAAAAATAGAAAAATCATTAAATGTCGCAAAGAAATTTTTCTTAGAGGCACAAACTGATTTCGCAGCTAGTTTTTCCCAATTCGTACCTAAGAAGAAGGAGGATAAAAAAGATGATTCATCTAATACAACCACTGGTGATGAGATAACATCTACAATTAAACAAGGTACAACTCCAAAAGGAAAGGATGCAGAAATAGTAATAGAGGTTAAGAAATTAATATACGACAAGTTAGGTAAAGCTAAAGTTTTTACATCAGAAAAGTTCTGGAAAGAGGTTTATAAAAATTATCCTAACATAACTGCTATTTTCGGGCCTAATACAGGTCTTTTGATAAAATCAATTAAAGGTTATATACTTCCGGAAGATAAAACATCTGATATTAGCCCTCTTTTTTATAGAAAATTAAAAAAAGGAAATATAACTATAAAAGAAAGCGTGGATAATAATTGGAGTAAGCTTTTAACTTTTGATTCATTTATGAAATCTAGAATAAATGAGGAAAACGGTGATGAAATTGTTATAGATCTTTCGAAAGCTTCTGAAGTTATACAAAAAGCAAAAGAAAGCTCACCTGATAAATCATCTAAATCATCTAAATCATCTAAATCTTCATCATCAGCAAAAAGTAGTGTTCCTTCAGTTCCTGCAACGCCTTTTAAAACAAAAGAGGAAGGAAACAAGTTTAGAGAATGGGTAAATAAAAAATATCCAGATTGGGCTAAGGAGAATAATCTAGATGCTTCAGGATCTGAGAACAACTCATACATCAGAAAAGCTTATGTACAATATGGGGACGAGTATAGCAAAGCAACCTCTGCACCTACTGTTAAGAAGATGGACGGTAAAGAAATGAACACGCTTCTTGCCAAACTTAAAAAATATAGCAGTAAGGTAGAACTTCAGTTAACAACCGCAACTGGGGAACCTGTTATACTTTTCTATTCCGGTAAAGCATACGGACATTTATATAATAACTACCAAGTTATTTACACTAACACGGACGGAGGCAAAAAACAATGGACTGGTACATATGATCCTTCTAAGGAAATGGTTACTTTCCCCGGAGGAAAAGCTTGGAAGCTAGAGTATGTTGTTAAATGTACAATAACAGAAAGCTTATCTATGGACAAAGAAAGTCTCGATAAGGTTAAGAAAGCCAACGAATTATTAGTTAAAATGTCAGAAATGATAGTTTCTAAATTTGGGGAATCTAGTTTCTGGAAGCCTTTTAAAGGAACATTTAATGATGATGAAGATGCAGCAGTGGCTGCTTTTAGTAAATGGTATGGTAAAACTATAGAGGATGCTTATTATAATCCAGCAATAAATAGAATAAAGCAATTATCTAATTCTAACGCAAAAACAAACCTTCTTAAAAATACCACAGCAAGCGACAGATTCCAATTTGATAAGCTTATCAATAAACTTTATGGAAGTACATCGAATGACACTTACAGATGGACAATCTATAAGAGCGACGGAACTACTAAATCTTATAACGTAGATACAGATTTCTAGTAGAAATATTCGAAATTTTTATTAAATTAGGGGTATAATCATAAACAAAGGTTATGCCCCTTATTATTGTAGAAGGACCTAGAAAGTCAGGAAAATCTTATTTGCTGCAAAACCAAAATGAGCTTCCGGTTTTTAAATTTGATTTCAATTCGAATTTTAGCGCTTGGGATTTTGGAAAACAATCAGAGGAAATACATTGGTTCGGATTAGGAAAAGAAGTGATGCTCCACGAATTAAACAGTGGAGGGTTTATACCCAAAATGTTAGTTGACAGAGGGATACTTACTAATTCTGTTTGGGGGGTTTTTCAAGGAAGAGTAACTATAAAACAAGCAGAAACTGATTTAATAAATTTTAATAGGAGAGGACTTTTTAATGGGGTATCTATTATTTTAGTTAATGGCCAATGTCAAGAAAAAAGAACTAAGGATATTTGGGATCAAGACGACTCAAGAGGTGACGAGGAAAAGATGCTTTTTGATAGGTTTTATTTGCTTTTAAAAGACCTTGGAGTTAATATTAAGATCTTTGATAATAAATTCGATTTAGAGTCCGTAGTGCGCTTTAAACAACAAATTAGGAATATTTAAAAATATGTGTGGAATATTAGTAGCAAAAAGACCCAGTGAAGAAAGAATACTTTCTATAGCTCATAGAGGAATAGAACATAATGTTGTTTATAAAGATGATATATGTTTGGTACATCACAGATTACCTATCCAAACAGTAGATGGAGATTCTTGGTCACAGCCTATTCCTATAGGGGACGATAAATTCTTGCTTTTTAATGGCGAGATATTTAACTACGGCGACTATGATTCAGACACTGCATATTTACAAAATTTATTCTCAACTTTTCGTTTTGGTGGATTAGGTATACTTAAATCACTATACGATTCACATGTTATTTCTTGGGATGGGTTTTGGGCAATTGTCCTTGTAGATACTAAAACTAGAGACATATATGCTTTTACAGATCCATTAGGTAAGAAATGCTTATACCGTAACGATAAAGGAGAAATATGTTCAGAAATAAAAGGACTATATGAAAAGAATGAAAAAATAGAAATAGATCATTCTTTTTTCTCTGGCGTAATAAAATCTGGATATGTACCAACGGAACAGACTCCATTTGTGAACATAAAAAAATTAGAACCTAATAGATTCTATAAATGGAGCCTGGATTACCCATCAGTAATAGAGGTATCGGATCCGTACTACAATTTTCATTTCTTTGATGCCGGACTAAGAACATATGACGATAGATGCGAATGGCTATTTGAGAAAATGGAGAAATCCGTAGAAAATCGTTTGTTGTCTAAAAATTACCCAACTTCTTTACTTCTTTCAGGCGGATTAGATTCATCAATAATTGCGGGTCTTTTATTAAAATTAGGAGCCGATGTAAGTTTTTATTCGATATCTAACGGAGAGGATGAGGAATACGTCAAAGCTTGTGAGTATTATTGGGACGTAAAATCTAAGAGATTGGATTATAATATAGATATGGGAAGCGAGGATGGTAAGAAAAATCTAATAGAGATATATCAAAAATGGAACGAATCCCCTGTTGACATGGGAAGCGTTGTACCCCAATATCATTTATTTGATGCTATTAAAAAAGGTTCCAATACGAGAATAGTAATATCAGGAGATGGAGCGGATGAGCTATTTGGTGGATATAGAAGAATAAACGAATACGATTCACAACAATCAGATATTTTTCACGAGCTAACATACTATCATTTACCTAGACTTGATAAGCTATCTATGGCTCATACGTTGGAATTAAGAAGCCCCTTTTTGAATCATGATATAGTTAGATTTGCAATTAGTCTTCCTTTTGAAGAGAGAAAAAACAAAAAGATATTAAAAGATACTTTTAAAGGATTAGTTCCTGATTCAGTAATAGAAAGAAAAAAGCTTCCATTAAAAAATAATAAAATAGTAGAAGATCAAATATCTTATAGAAAAGATATTGTTAGATTATTTATAGGAGCTACCATTTGATTTTATAACATTAACTCCAGCTATAGGATCTCCTTTAGCGTCCTTAGGAGAATATCCCTCAGGCCTGTCAGTAAGTACAAAATCCTCTGAAGGATCAACCACAAGACCAGCAGCGCTTAAGAAATCTCTATTTAATAGAAGAGGTGTACTCTTTTCTGTCCTATCAACTAGAGAAAATTTAACTTTCTTATAAACAACACCGTTAAAATCAACATCTAAATTAACAACCGCTCTATGATGAATTTTTTCACCAACCTCAGCTTTAGATTGTCCTACGATTTTATTTACAAATTCCTCGTTTCCTAATTTCCAGTGAACACTTCCATCAACTTCTTCTATACTATCAGCGTGTAAACTACAAGAAGTTGCACCGTTTCCCGTGTCTAGTTTTCCTACGAATGTTCCTATTCCAGATACCGTTATCATTTCTCTAAATCCTGTGATCTTTTTAGGTTTGACCCAGTTTTTCTTATCTAAAAGAAAATCTACGATCATATCAGTAACTGGTATATCCGTTGTTTTTTCTATTCCTGTTGTTCCAGGAGAAGCATTAACCTCTAACACATAAGGTTTTTCCTCTCCGTCCCCGTTTTTATTTTTTTGTACTATTATATCAACACCACACCAAAGACATCCTGTTGCCTTTGCAGATTCTATAGCTATTTTTTCTATTTCTTTAGAAAGTTTAACTTTTTCTGTATCACCGCCTAGAGAGAAATTAGTTCTAAAATCCCCTTTTATTTTTATTCTTTTCATAGCTGCTATGACCTTGTATTCTCTACCAGCCATACCATCACTTTCTGCAACTACGTGAATCCTTAAATCATAATCAGCATCTATTTTTTCTTGTAGTACTATTTCAGTTCCATGAGCTAAATACCAAAGAGCTTGGAGTGTAGATACTAAAGAAGGTCTGGAATCTATCATAAATACTCCAATTCCTTTAGTTCCTGAAAGAAATTTACAAACAACTGGGTATTCCCCGCCAACTTCCTCTACAGCTTTATCAATGTCTGCTTCAGAAGATATTAAAGCTGTTCTAGGAACAGGTATTTTAGCTAATTGTAGTTTTCTCGTAGTTTGTAATTTATCCTCGCATATAATAACAGATTCATAGGAATTCACACAAGGAAATCCTAGATCTTCCATTTTTTTAAAAAATCCTTTGGCTGCATTATTTTTAATCGAGGATCTTCTAGTTAGAACTATAGTTCTGTCTAGATATATTTCTTGTTGTTTTCCTCCCCTGCTAGAGATAAGAAAAGTACCCTTGTTTGTTTTCTGTATTGCTCCTTTTTCAGTATCTATTATGATACATCTAACCCCCCTTTCCTCACATATTTTCATGATTTTATCCGTGCTAGGAGCATTCTTTAAACTTTTTCCTAATTTTGTAGTTAATATAACAACAGTCAGAGGTCTTTCCTTTCCTTTTACGCCTTTAAAAACAAACTTTTCCAATAATGAAGAATCCATAATGTATATATCGATAAACAAAGAAAAAGCCCAGTTTAAAATCTGGGCTTCGCTTTATAGTAATTTAATTCTAGATCCTATTTTCCGAAGAAATTATCGAATCTTATAACTTCAGTTTCTGTATTTTCATCCTCTCCTAGGTCAGACTCGTCCTCTTCCTCTACTTCTTCTTCCTCCTCTTCTTCGTCTTCTTCATCTTCCTCCTCATCAGATTCTTCCTCGTCTTCGTCCTCTTCTTCCTCCTCATCAGATTCTTCCTCGTCTTCGTCCTCTTCTTCCTCCTCATCAGATTCTTCCTCATCTTCGTCCTCATCTTCGTCTTCGAAGTCTTCTTCCTCCTCATCAGATTCTTCCTCATCTTCGGCCTCTTCCTCAGATTCATCCTCGTCATCTTCTGAGTCGTCGTCCTCCTCTTCGTAGTCTTCTTCCTCTTCTGAGTCGTCGTCCTCCTCTTCGTAGTCTTCTTCCTCTTCTGAGTCGTCGTCCTCCTCTTCTTCGTAGTCTTCCTCTTCCTCGTCAGATTCGTCTTCTTCGTCTTCCTCTTCTGAGTCGTCGTCCTCCTCTTCTTCGTAGTCTTCCTCTTCCTCGTCAGATTCGTCTTCCTCTTCTGAGTCGTCGTCCTCTTCTTCGTAGTCTTCCTCTTCCTCGTCAGATTCGTCTTCGTAGTCTTCCTCTTCTTCCTCTTCTTCTATCTCTAGATCATTCCAGAAATCGTTATCCTCTGGTAACTCTTGAGGCTTTTTATGTTTAAACTCTTCGAAAGATAATATTTTCTTATCCATTGTTTTTTTTATTTTTTTATTCCGTTATTCCTATAGAAGCACCACTCCCAGATTCAGTTGCACCGTATCCAGGATAGTCTATTTTAGATGTTTTATTAAAAACCGCATCTTTATATCCTACATAGTCATATGCAGACTCCGGAGTGATCTTATGAAATCCAGTTCTGTCTTCTTTACTAAGATTATCAGGATTCCACGGATCGCTCGCTACTTTCATGAAGTCCTTGTAGCTTAGTATTTCTCTTTTTTTTACGTTTCTTTGATTCATACTTACTTATTGAATTGTAGAATACTGGATAAACCAGTTTTCATTGCTTTTGTATATACATCTGGATTTCTTTCTCCTGCTGCTTCTATTTCATTTTGTATTTTTTGTTTATCTGAGGTTGTAACATTACCACCAGATAAAACATCACCCAGTTTAAATCCACATATCTTATCAGAGATCATTTTCTCTATGTTATTCATGAAGTTAGTATTATTAATAGCATTAGTTAAAGCCTCTCTTAATCCTGCTGCTATTGTTCCTCCCATTCCACTGTTCATATCTAATTGCATACCTAATCGGGGTAATAAATATTCTATTCCTCTTTCTTGTAATGTTTCAGATAAACCTTCTACTATAGCTACAGACCAGTTTTTACATGACCCAGAGCCAAAATATTTTCCTAGATCTGTCCAATGTACCTGCTCGATTACGTTTCTTATTACTTGGTAAAAGAATGTAGGCTGACCGTTTTCATCCATCGTGTTAATACCAAATTTTTGTGCTGCCCAGTCTATAATGTAATCCTTGAAAGTATCGGTGAAACCTCCACCTAAAGAGCTAAAGAAAGAGGTAAATATATTTTCATTTATCTCGTTTTCTGAAAGTCCCTCTGACTGCATTCTAAGATATTCGTTTTCTAGCATTGCCATTTCTTCTTTATAATGACTAATACCTAAATTACGACCTCTAGATTCGTTCTTAGACTCTGATATGAATTTTGAATAACTACGAATAACCATTTGGTACTACTTTTTATAGTATATATCGTTTTATCTCTAGGAATCTGATATATATATGAAGTAATGCCTAGAATTTTAAACATAGACAAATTTCAAAAAGAATTTAAGACAGAATACGGTCTAGATTCAGATGGATCTTGCTATATAGTAAAAAACCCTTTCTATGTAGAGATAGTTTCTTCCTATGAAATAGAAGAACTAGGCAAACCTGCTAAAGTTAAGCCGGTTTGGACTAAGATAAAACTATTACAAAATGATGTAATAAGCTCTTCAAATGGAGGATGCTTTGTTCAATTAAAAGATTATGACGGGTTTATAGAATGTAGACCAGAGAATCTTTCAAAGGAAGGAGAGCCAAAATTTGATAGATTTTCTAAAGAAATGCTAAGAAAAATAGGAAAAGATATTATTAATTCAAAGCCTATGTCCTTCGAGAAGAGGAGTAAACTAATAGTTGCTAGAATATGAGAAGGATATTTAATTTTAATGAATTCATAAACGAGAGTAGTGCAGCCGGAAATATGGATAAGACCTACAAGGTACCATTTGCATATTCTTCACATGATCCTAAGGAGGGATATAATAGCAAGAGTTTCGTAGATGATCTTGAATCAATATTCGTAGAAAAACCAGAACTTAAAAAAGAGATAACTAAATTCATAGCAACAACTATGAAAATATCATCAATAGACCAGTTATCTACTAGACCATTCTCTGATATAGCCAAAATAATCCCAGAAATAGAAAGAATTATAGAAGCAGGAGAATATGAACCAGAGGAGGAAATGCCAGGAGGAGCTATTCTTTTTATTAGAAATAAAATCCTAAAAAATGGATTTGGTGCAGATTTTTATCTTAATAGATTAGGTACTAAAATAGAGGTAGTTACTGAAGATGGCTCAGGAGAAGAAAAAGTCTACATGTTTAAATCTGATAAATTTCCCTATGGGAGATTTAATTTTACTGAAGAAGAAAAGAAAGAAACAGAAGATCTTATAGATAAGAGAAGGGCTAATTCTTAAACCTATTCATTATCATATCTATGGATTTTTCTTTACTTAATTCCGTCCCTATCTCCATATCAATTTCTTTAGATATCTCTGAAACTAATACACAGTCGTACTGATCGGAAAAGTCCCTAATATTATTTTTTAAAAACCTCCTTATCTTATTTATGTCCTTTGTTGTTTCGCAAAGAGGATCCAAGAGCTCAGTCATAAGAAGTGCTACGTTTTCTTTTTGTGAGATTTTTACTATGGAAAAAAACCATGTAAATATTCTCATCGTCTTTTCCCCTTTTTTTCTTATAACTAAAAATCCCTGATCCCATATATTATATTTAGAGCAATAGCTTTCAACCTCAACTAAAGAGTCATATTTCTCGTAGAATTCACTATTTTCTTCTAAAAATTTATCTATCGTTGACACCGAATTTTTTGCAATCTCCTCTATTTCTCCTATATGATCAAGATTCTTATCTAGCATGTTATAGAAATGATCCTTGTCTTCCTCCGTCATCTTAGCCAATGTTTTTTGACTAAACTCCGTGTTTTTTATAAAGCTTTCCAAATCTTTCTTAATAGAAATAAGTGTTTTAAAATACCTCTCAAATCCTGGCTTATTAAAATTTTCTTTAACCCTCATTAAATAAGCCATAAGTACATAATATTTATACTCGAAATCTATAGGGTCCTCCAAAAACCAATAAGGTCTCATCTCTATCATGTTTGAGGTCTTTTCCATTTATATTATATATAGAAAAACATTAAATTATTCATCATAAAAAAATATTTCTTAAAAGATGAAACTATCCTGCGAACGGGGACTAAAATTTTTACGAAGTAAATCCCAGGTTATGAATACTATCTTATTTTAATCCTATGAGCCCCCAGTTTTTAGTTATAGCATATTACACAGAAAGCACATCATACGAGGTGTTAGCTGAAAATCTTAGGAGATCTTTAAACAATTTTAGTCTGCCTCATTATATAGAAGCAATTGATGATCTTGGTTCATGGGAAAAGAATACACACCACAAAGCATATTTTATAAGAGATATTTTAAATTCAAGAAATCAGGACGTACTATATGTTGATGTGGATGCTCAATTTAAACAATATCCAGATCTTATACCAAATCTTGATTGCGATATAGCATATAGAACACAAGACTTTAAATGGAGGTCAGATGAGGCTTTATCAGGTACATTATTTTTAAAGAACAACGATAAGGTAAAAAGATTTGTAGACAGGTGGATACAATTAAACAAGGCAACCCCCGCAGAAAGAATGAAACCCGAAACGTGGGAACAAAAAAATATGCAAAGGGCTCAAAGAGAAATGACGGATCTTTCATATTATAATCTTCCTCCCGAGTATACTTTCATATATGATCATATGAAGATAATGTATCCTAGGACATCCCCCGTTATAGAGCATTATCAAGAATCAAGAAATGTACATAAAAAATTGAATACAAATTATAATTCCAGACTAAGAAGATAGATGAAATTAGAATATGCAGTAGTTAGCTCTAACTCAAACCCAGAATATCTAGATTTTTGGCCCTATGTAGCTAGAGCATGGAAGAATTTAATAGGATTAGAACCTGTTCTTCTTTATATAGACAATGCGGCACCTCCTGCTTGGGTTTACGAACACGGTAAGGTGTTTTATCTAGAAGCAAGAAGTGATTGGGACATTGCACAGCAGGCACAATGTATTAGGTTCTGGGCAGCAAACCTCCTGGATAAACCATTCATCATATCAGATATGGATATGCTTCCTATCTCCAAGGATTATTATATAAATAACGCTGAGTACATAGGGGACACTGGATTAATATCATATAGTTCAGATATCATTAAATATAGATGGTATAGGACTAACCCCCAATATCCAATGTGTTATCTTGCTGGTGATCCGAAAAGTTTTTCAGATCTGTTAGATTTAAATGAAGAAAGCCATTTAGATTTTCTTCTAAGATTAAAAAGAATGAATATGCGAAGTGGCACAGATCAGAAGTTTTTTTACAACCAAACCCTAAGAAAATCCAGATACTATATTAGACATCTTGAAAGAGGTTGGATAGAAGAAAAATATGCAGATCGTAGATTAGATAAGGCTATTTGGCCTAAAACTGACTATAACGTAGGGGAATATATAGATTGTCATTTGCCTAGACCTTACTCCAGCAATAGAAACCTATGTGACATATTATTTAATAAACTGAATATAGATTAATGAATCCTATTTTTATATCTTTCTATTCTGGTGATTCGTATTACGAAAAATGTTCAAATAATCTTCACTTTATGTGTAAATCATTGGGTATAGAGATAGAGATAGAGAAATCAGGAGGATATAGAGAATATTGGAAGAACACCCTACATAAACCATCTTTTATTTATGACAAATTAATTACCCTAAGAAGGGATTTAATATGGATAGATGTTGATACTGAAATATCCCAATATCACGATGTATTTAAAAAATGGGATTCTGATATTCTTTTTGCTAGTCACACTGGGGATCTTCAAGGTATAAAAGCATCTCCCCTTTGTATAAAATATAACGAGAGAAGTTTAATGTTTTTGGAATCTTTAAAAGATATCTGTCTAGAAAAGATAATAAGTAATGATATAGATTTCGATCACGATGTTCTTAAGTATGTTTTACTTCCTAGATTTAGAGGTAAAATATGGATAGACGTTATGAAAGATAAAGATTTTACTAGTAATGATTTCAGTGACGGAAAAATTATAAGTAACGGGATATCTAGAGTTAGAGACAAACACGTTTACACCAGAGACGTGTTAAGAAAAAATATCAAAAGAAGCAATGAATTTGATTCTTGCACTTTAAAAGATTTTTCAATATGAAAAGGGGTATTAAAGTAACTAGACAATTAATAAACAGAGGATTTAATCCAATTGCTAGGATTCTTAGTGATAAAAGCGAAAAAAAGGAGAATAAACCAGATAGCAAAGCTGAAGAAAATGATATTAATTTAGATATGAATTTATTTAGACCTATAGAAAATCCAAGAGAAAGAGTACATATAAAAGAATGGAAGAATATAAGCGACAAGGAAACTATATTTGTATCTTTTATATCCGATCCTATTGATAGCGATTTTTATTCATCCAAAATAGATGGATTAGTTAAAAAACTAGACGAGTTTGGGTATGATTATTTAATAAGACAATATCCAAGAGATAGGAACTATCACCAGAACTGCTGTTTTAAACCATATTTTATAAAGTCCGTGATGGAGGAGTTTAATAAAAATTTAGTTTGGATAGATGCTGATACTAATTTAAAAAAAGAGCTAAAGCTTTTCTCTGACGATTCTTACGAATTTGATTTAGGACTGGTCTCACATAACGGAAGTATAGATGGATTTTTTGCCTCTCCTTTATTATTAAAAAATACGGAGGAGACTAGAAAATTGGTAGCAGCTTGGGATAATCATTGTACTGAAAAAATAAAAGAGGGATTATGTGAATTAGATCATGATGCTTTAAAACATTCAGTAATACCTAGGTTTAGAAAATCTATTAAGATAAGATTATTTGATAATCAATACAACCAGGGGGATATACTAGAGAATGTTAATTCTAGGGTTCCTTTAAAAAATCAAATTCATGTCTATATGAATAGAATAAATGCGATAAGGCCATTTAATTATACTAATAAAGATTTTAATATAATATGAAAAAATTAAAAGCAACATGGGCTCCTTTTCCTGTAGAATATTCTTCATGTTCTAGTTTAAAACCTAAAACTTTTGAATGGTCTAATACAGAAGGAATAGCAAATGTTTGGATAGACAATAACTTATTAAATCATAGAGGAGATAAAAATGGTAATTTTGGATGGTTCTGTGAGTCTTCTGAAATACTACCTGAATTAAAAAAGAACTTAATGAATAATCATGGAGTTCTTAAAAATCATTTTCAGAATATATTTACTTGTGATTCCGAGATAATAAATAAGGATCCTTCATTTTTTATATTTAATCCTCCTGGATCTAATCTCCCTTGGACTAAACCTGAACAATACTCTTTACATAATAAGAGTAAAATTTGTTCCATGGTATGTAGTCCTAAAGATATGACTACTGGACATAAACTAAGATTAAATGTAGCATCAAAGATCAAAGAAAAAATAGATCTTTTTGGAGGAGCACACGGAAGCCCTAGATCAGGGAGTGGAATAGGTCCTTCAGGAGATTGGTGGAGATCTAGAGACGAATCCCTAGCTCCTTATATGTTTTCTGTTGTTTTTGAGAATGCTTCTTATGATAATTACTACACAGAAAAAATAACCGATTGCTTTGCTAATGGTACTATCCCGGTTTATTGGGGAGATCCTAGGATAGGTGAATCATTCGATTTAGGCGGGATTATACTATGGGATGATAGTTTTGATCCTTCCATATTAAACACGGATCTTTATAATAGTATGATAGGATCAGTTAGAAATAATCTATATAAAGTTAGTATTATAGAATCAGCAGATGATTTGTTATTTAAAAAAATATCTACTATATTATAATGAAAGACTTTAGAATAAATTGGCATAGATCTATAAATTTCGGAGACCAGTTAAACCCTTACCTGATTAGCCATTTTTTGGATTTTTATCCAGAAAAATATGAGAAATGGAACGAGAGAATGGGGGTTCACGAGTATTTAGAAGATACTCATTTTATGATGCTCGGTAGTATATTGAACGAGGCTAATAAAAATACAACTGTTATAGGGGCAGGGTTTCCTTCCGAAAACAGTAAATGTATAGAGGAACCTAATTTTATATCAGTTAGAGGAAGATTAACTCTAGATAAAATAAATGGGCTTTATGGAAAAAAAGATGTTTATATAGGTGATCCTGGAATTTTATTACCTAAGATATACAAGGCATCATATGAAAAAAAATATGAACTAGGAGTTATCCCTCATATTATAGATGAGGAATCAGTAACTATGTTCTTTAATAATTATTCAAGAACCACTGGTAAAAAAATAAAAATCATAAGTTTAAAATGTAATAATAATAGCAGTGACCTCGAAAGGATAATAAATGAAATAAGTAGCTGTGAATCTACGATATCATCAAGTCTTCATGGTTTAATATTATCTCATTCTTATAATGTTCCTTCTCTTTGGGTTGAATTTTCCGATAGAGTTATAGGAAATGGTTTTAAATTTAGAGATTACTTTAGTGCACATCTGGAAGACTATAAAAGTTATCCTAATTACAATCCAATGGATCTAAGGGATCTTTATAGATCTGATTTAAACGAAGTTATTAGTAGATCCTTAAATTCTTATATAGATCTTAATAAACATATAGAAGCATCGTATGAATTTTATTCCGATGTTTTTACTAAAATAAAAAAATAAAAATGGAAAAAAAATTAACACCTTTTAATGCTGACACATATTTAGAAGCGAAGTTTTTAAAAATCAAGAATGACAATAATTTAGATACTGTCATAGAGACTGGAACATTTCACGGAGCAACTACAATATGGTTTTCTAAAAATTTTAATAAAGTATACACTGTAGAATGCAATGAAACTTATTTTAAAGAATCTGGTGAAAACATGGGAAATCTTAGAAATGTAACTAGAAAATTACAAGATAGCCCTGCTTTTTTGAAAGAAGTATTACCTTTAGTGGATGATTCTAATACTATAATCTTTCTTGATGCACATTGGTACACTAATCCTGTTCTTAACGAATTAGTAGCAATAAAAGAATCTGGAAAAAAACCTATACTTGCAATACATGACTTCATGGTACCTGATCACCCAGAATTTGGATATGACATATATCCAGAGCAGGATATTATATATAATTGGGAATGGATCGAAAAATATATAGAGGACATTTATGGAAAAAAGGGGTACAGAAAAGAGTATAACACTGAGGCCACCGGAGCAATGAGAGGCTGTGTTTTTATATTTCCTAAATAATAAATTATATGATAGATTTAAATTTATATAAAAAAAGAATTTATTCCCAAGATGGTGAAGACGGTATTATAGAAAAGTTTTTTTCTGTTTTAGGTATAGAAAAAGGTTGGTATTGTGAATTTGGGGCAACTGATGGAAATATGGTTCCTAATACAAGGTGTCTTAGAGAAAAAAATTGGAAGGGCATATTAATAGAAGGAAATCCCGAATTTTTTTATCAGCTTGATAAAAATTTTGGGAATGATCCTAACATATATTCTTTTGAAAAATATGTATCCTGCGAGGATGGAGAAAAACTTGATGAGATAATAGCTAAAACACCAGCCCCTGTAGATATTGATCTATTATCTATAGATGTTGATGGGAATGATCTATGGATATGGGATTCTTTAGAGAATTATTCTCCTAAATTAGTTATAGTAGAATATAATTCCAATTTTCCAACAGAGGATTCTTTGACCATTCCTTATGATAAAAATCACAGGCATGAGGATGACGATTTTTTTGGAGCTACCCCTGGTGCATTTAATAAGTTAGCTGAAAAGAAAGGCTATGTTTTAGTGGGATATACAGAATGCTTAAATCTTTTTTATTGTAGGAAAGATTTATCCGATTATTTTAAAAAATATGAATTATCGGAAATTCGTATGATAAGAGGACATAGACCTAGTAATAAATCTATGTCGGTATATTAAATTAATAAATTGTCTCTCCTATATAAGAGTCCCTCTAGATATTTTTCCTTTATATCTAGAGGGATTATTTTGTGATCCGGATCGGGGATGTTTAATATCTCTCTTATTTTACTTTCCTTAATCTTCTTTATTATTTTAAGTATCCTGTAATTTTTTTTATTTTTTATTTTTATAAAATGTTCGAAATTGAATGTTTTATGATCTATAAACCAAGGATGATCTCTATCGTACCATGTGCAAATTAAATTAAAGTCTATAGGGATTACTTTTCTTTCTGAAGTGTATATCATATTGGAATCACCGTTACAGTCTAGTCTACCAAGCCATACATCTATAAAATAAATCCAATAGGGAAAAGCGGATGTATATTTTTTTTCGTTTTCCATGGTTACCCTAGAATGATCTCCGAGATATTCAATTAAACATGATACTGATTGTATCTTTTTTTTGTGTCTGCCTTTCCATAAATTCAAAGGAGGATTTAATATTTCTCTTTTTGGTATGGTATTCTTTATTCTTGCTTTTTTTAATATAAATTCAGCAAATAAATAATAAACCATCTCGTTGTATACTGAAATATTATTAAATCTACCTTCGTAGTTTTTTATTATTTCAATTTTTTTATTATCTAATTTACTACTAACCTTATAAGTTAGGAGAGACATCTTATTTATTATTAAAAAATCGCGATTTATCTTCTCACTATCTTGTAAAGAGCTCTCCTGTAATTGATGTTGTTTATTGTTTCTTCTATGATACATATTTTATTAGCAATAAAATCTTCGTAACTTAATATATCTTCTGACATATGAGCATCTGAACCTGTTTCTAAGTATATTGTTTTTACGTCTGATAGCTCTTTCCATATTTTTCTATATTTTATGTACTGTAATATAGCGTAACAAAAAGCTGTGTCGAATTTTTTATCTTTGATTTTTTCCGGAATACCTTCTAAAAGATTATGACTATGTAGAAATAGTTTATCTTTGTAATCTGTTTTTTGTATTTCGTCTATGAAATCCCCTATTATTTTGCATTGCTCTGTTTCTTTCTCTATCATATCAACAGACTCCGCTCCCATTGATATTGCCCATATTCCCTCTGCTCCAGTCGAAGCACCAAAATCAACTATCTTTTTATTTAGTATATCCTCTAGATCTACATAATTTCTTCTATCCTGTACCCTTATTCCTTTCTTTATAACTTCGCCCTTAAAATCTATTGTTTGATAGAAGTTAAAATTTGAATTTTTTTCTATTGCTTTTTTTAGAACCTCCTTCATTTCATTTTCTTTTTTTGCTATACTATATATTACTTTTATTTTGAGTGGAACTAAATATTATTTTGTTCTATAAAATTACATGGAGAATAAAGTATTGATATTAGGATCCAATGGACTTGTGGGATCTAATCTATATAAAAAATATAGAGAGAAATATCCAGATTCTAATATACTATCACCAAAAAGATATACATTGGATTTGGAGGATAGATCACAAGTTATCGGATATTTTATTAAGAATAAGCCGGATCTGGTTTTTATGTGTGCTGCTAAAGTTGGAGGTATAAAAGCTAATAACGATTATAAGGCAGATTTTATAACTAGTAATTTAAAAATACAAACTAATGTTATAGAAGCATGCCATCTATCCAACGTCAAAAAATTAGTATTTCTGGGGTCCTCTTGCATATATCCCAAGGAATCCCAAATTCCTATAAAGGAGGAATATTTAATGACTGGACATCTAGAACCAACCAACGATGCCTATGCTATTGCTAAGATTGCTGGTATTAAGATGTGTCAATCTTATAGACAGCAATACGGAAACGATTACATATCAGTAATGCCTTGTAATTTATATGGTCCTGGAGACAATTTTGATTTACAAACAAGCCACGTTCTACCAGCCCTAATAAGAAAATTTCATGAAGCAAAAGAGAATGATTCTAGCTATGTTGAAATATGGGGATCTGGAAAACCTATGAGAGAATTCTTATACATTGAAGATCTAGCTGAAGCTTTAATTCATTTATCTGAAAATTATTCCTCTGATGATATTATAAATGTTGGATCAGGAAGTGATATCTCAATATTAGATCTTTCTTTGTTAATATCAGAAGTTGTGGGATATGGAGGAAAGATAAAATTCAATTACAAATATCCCGACGGAACGTACAGAAAGGTAATGGACGTATCTAAAATTTTTGAAACCGGATGGAGACCTAAAACTGGAATAAGGGAGGGGGTTGAAAAAACTTATGATTATTATAAAAATACAATATGTCAATTAAAAGAGCAATTATAACTGGTGTTAATGGTCAAGATGGATCATACCTAGCGGAACTTCTCTTAGATAAGGGTTACGAGGTTCACGGTACAATTAGAAGGTCTTCTTCTTTTAATACGTGGAGAATAGATCATATTAGAAATAATCCAATGTTTAAGTGGCACTATGCTGATGTAACTGATCCTGTTTCTATTAGTAATTTAATATCCAATATCAAACCTGATGAATTCTATAACTTAGCTGCACAGAGTCATGTTAAGATTTCTTTTGAAATACCTTATTATACAGGTCAGGTTGATGCTATAGGGACTTTAAATGTATTAGAAGCGATAAGAACTCATTCTCCTAGTACTAAACTCTATCAAGCTTCAACTTCTGAACTTTATGGTAAGGTTCAAGAGATTCCACAAACTGAAAAAACCCCCTTTTATCCTAGAAGTCCTTATGGAGTAGCAAAACTTTACGGATTTTGGATAATAAAAAACTACAGGGAAGCTTATAATATATTTGCTTGTAACGGGATTCTTTTTAACCATACTTCACCAAGGAGAGGAGAAAACTTTGTAGAAAAAAAGATTGTTGATGGACTGGCTGATATTAAACTTAGTAAGAGTGAGATATTGAAATTAGGAAACCTAAACTCCTCAAGAGATATTGGACATGCTAAAGAGTATGTAGAAGGTATGTGGAGGATGCTTCAACAAGAATCCCCCACGGATTTCGTATTAGCAACAGGAGTTTCTTACACGATAAGAGAAATAGTAGAGATGTCTGCATCTAAGCTAGGAATGGAGATTTATTTTGAAGGAGAAGGTACTGATGAAATTGGTATTAGAAAAAAGGATGGTAAAAAAATAGTTGAGATTGATCCTAAATACTTTAGACCATCGGAAGTTGACCTATTAATAGGTGATGCCACAGAGGCTAAAAAAATATTAGGATGGGAACCAAAACTCTCTCTATCTAATATAATAGATGAAATGATAGACGATAAAATAAAATCATATGAATTATAATTCACTGATAGAAAAAGAAATAGAAGCTCTGAGAAAAATACCAGTCGAAAGGGTAGGTGATATTATTAGACACATACATTGGAATTTAACTTCTGGTAGGATAATTACTTCTGGAATGGGTAAGGCTGGACAAATAGCTCACACTTTTGCAACAACTCTTTCTTCTACAGGAACCCCAGCTTTCTTTTTACATCCCTCAGAAGCTCAACACGGAGATTTGGGAATAATACAGCCTGGTGATATAATTATAGTTTTTAGTAATTCAGGTAAGACTAGAGAGGTTATAGAACTAATAGATCTAATTCATAATCTAGGATACAACAATTACATATACGCTATCGTTGGAACCAAAACGGAAGATATATCTATAAAATGTGCAGACTATATAGAGTTTGGCCCAGTAGAAGAAATATGTCCCATGGGATTAACCCCTACTACATCAACCACCTGTATGTCTGTGATATCAGATTTGATAGTTGTTGGTCTGATGAGGAGTAACAATTTTAACAAAGAAAAATATTCAAAGCTTCACCATGGTGGATATCTCGGTCGTAAATCAAAAAACTAGAATACTTATTGGGGGGCCTTGTGTTATTCAAAGCTGGGATACTTGTTTTGAGATAGCTAGTGAAGTTAGGAGGTGTGGGCTTTTACATAATTTTTATCCAATCTTTAAGGCTAGCTTTGATAAAGCTAACAGAACCTCGGCTGAGGGATACAGAGGAATAGGTCTAGAAAAAGGATTAGAAGTTTTAAGAAAAATAAAGGAACGATTAAATATTAATATTATAACGGATGTTCATGAAACCACTCAAGTCGAAAGAGTTTCCGAAGTGGTTGATTATTTACAGATTCCTTCTTTTCTTTGTAGACAAACGGATCTTATAGAAGAGTGTGCTAGAACAGGACTCTCTGTTTTAATTAAAAAAGGACAGTTTTTATCCCCAGAGGCTTGTAGATTTATAGAGGATAAGTTTTATAAGTTTGGGGGGAAAGAATTAATGATAGGCGAGAGAGGCAACAGCTTTGGCTATAATGATTTAATAGTTGATGCAACTTCTATATCTAGATTAAAAAAATCTTGTAATAGATCTAAAATAATAATGGACTGTACTCACAGTTTGCAAAGACCTAATGGAATACACGGAAAAACCGAAGGGAGGAGTGATTTAATAGAGGACATGGTTAGATTCGGTGCAGCTATGGATGCTGACGGATTATTTATAGAAACACATCCGTATCCGCATCTTTCTCCATCTGATTCCGAAAATATGTTAGAGCTTTCTAATTTAGAAAGTATAATAGGAAAAGCTAGAAAAATTTACGATGCGAGATAATAAAATATTAGACGTTGTTATAGTTAGTTATGCTAAAGATGATTACTGTAAGGATCTAACCAAGAATTGTATATTCTCCCTGCTTAATTCAGAGGAAAATGCTGTAGATGATTTTAATATAATAGTTGTTGAATCTGAGGCAGGGGTTAATTGGGATTGGATGGCAGTAAATGTATCTACTTACGAGGCTCCACTTCCTTATGGATATCATAAATTTTTAAACTTCGGAAGAAAAAAAGGAAGTTCTCCTTGGGTAGCACTTTGTAACAATGATTTGGAGTTTAAAAATAAATGGTTTACTAATATATTAGAAGCTTCTTCTGTAGTGCCTGATTATTTATCTTTCTCTCCTTTGTGTCCTAGGACACAGTCACTGTACGGAATAAATGAAAACGTTGGCCTGATTGAAGGATACGAAATAAGAAAGCAAATATCTGGATGGTGTATAGTACACAAGAGAGAGATCTATGATATTATAGGAGATTTAGACGAGAGATTTCACCATTGGTTTTGTGATAATGACTACTCCATGGAATTAATGAAAAATAGGATTAGACACATATTGGTTACTAATTCTATAGTTGTTCATCATGATAAGAACATAGGAAAAACAACAGAAAGGGTGGTTAAAGACCAACAAACTATGTATAATATGACTAGTGGTTCTTACCCTATATTTAAACAAAAATGGAATTTATAAAATATAATTATGACTAGATACGATATAATAAACAGAATAATCGAAGCTAAGGGATATAAAAATTATCTTGAAATTGGAGTAAGAGACGGAGAATGCTTTAAAGAAATTTGTTGTGAAAATAAAATTGGTGTAGATCCTGCCCCGGTATCTTCTCACACAACACATGTTATGACGTCTGATTCTTTTTTTGAGAGAATAAAAGAGGATCAGAAATTTGATATCATTTTTATTGATGGTCTACACCTGGACCACCAAGTAGATAAAGATATTGAAAATTCTTTAAAACATCTATCAGAAAACGGTACTATAGTTTTACATGATTGTAATCCCCCTACTAAACACCACGCAGCGGAAAGCCCTGTTTTTACTGCTCCTGCAAACGGAAATTGGAACGGAACTGTTTATCTTTCATTAATAAAGCTGCGCCTATATAAGAATGATTTAAAACTTGTAACTGTTGATACAGATTGGGGAGTAGGAATCTTAACTAGAGGTATAAGTGAAACGTTGAATGTTTTTCCTAGTGAAGCTACTACATGGGATTATTTTACTTTAAATAGACATCAAATACTATATTTAGTAAGCCCCGAAGAATTTTTAGAAATCTATCCTGCTTATAAAACTGTTTAGTTTTGAAATCATTTATAGATAAGTACCTATAAAATATATTATGAGTATAGAGAAAGGCTATAAAATGGTTATTTCTAAAGAAAAAGGCAAGACCTATGTAGAGATAACCAGACATAAAACTTCCTATATGGATAATATACTCATAATAAATAGTTTTGGAAGCACGAGATATGAAGAAACTTGGATAATAGAGAAAGATTTAAATGCTTGGCTTTCGACATTAGAAAGAGAGGGATTTACAAAGATAAAAACAATAGAGGATGTGGAATCTCCTAAAAAGAATATTAAAAAGAAAAAAGGATAATATGGAAAACATAGAAGAGATAGATGTTGAAACACTCGACAGAGAACTTAAACCGTTTCTTTATAAATGGACAAAGGGAGATAACTCAGGTACTGTTTGTGAATATGAAAGCGTTTTTAAAGACCCTACTACAGGAATTTTATGGATAAACTTTAAAGGCGGAACTAGAATAAATTATTCTTTGTTAAATGAATATATGATGCAGATAGATTCATCATCTATTGTCCATAATGAGCCAGTAGTACAAAGCAATCTACCTATTAAAAATGTAATGCTTTCCGAATCTAAAGCTAAAGTTCCAGATTTGGAAAATCCTATAGTTTCTCTTTTACAAAAACAAAAACCCAATTGGGTGGAGGTTGGAATAAACCTTAAGCTAAATTTACCAACGAAAAGTCTTTACAATGTTCTTACCTCTTCTTTTGAAGATGCTGAGGAGGAGATTATAGAATTTGTTGTTAGAGACTTAGACATCGAAATAATAAAAGAGAGCCTAAGGATAAATATAAAAGATATATATAAATCAAATGGAACTTTACGAAAAGGCGGATCAAACGGTAATACAAAAAACGAGGAATAGAGAGGTCGTAGAAATAGACGGACATCTATTTATTCGACAAATAAATCCCGGTGTTATAATAATGCCCTATACTCTTACCGAAGAGGGGTTTCCTAATAAAATAGGAATAATCTCTGAGGTTTTAGACCAAAGACCAGGAGGTATGGCAAAGACACTTATAACAGGATCACAAGACGATAAAGATTCTAACATATATCAAACTGCAGTTAGAGAAATGGAGGAAGAGTCCGGGTTTCTTGTAGAGGATCTCAAAAGATGGAGTTTTTTAGGAAGTTTATATACTTCCAAAATGGTAATTAATTCTAATCCTTGTTTTGCAGTAAATATTACTGGATTAGTATCAGGGGAGAAAAAAACAGACGGATCTAAATCAGAAAAAGATACTAAATTCGAATTAGTATCAATAGATGAGGCTTTGAATTTAGAAGACTCTCTAGTAAGCACCCTATTCATAAAAACTTTTAAAGATATTTTTAACAGTAAAGAGGAAGAAGATGAATCTACCAAATAGAAAAGAAAGAAGGAGAATGGCTAAAGAAATGGGGCTCCTTGGAAAGAAAAAAGAAATTAACGAAGAGTCTAAAGAGAGATCTAAGGTAATGGGGAATCTTATTATGCTTAGAAATTTGACTGAGCAAAGAAATAGAAAAAAAGATAATTGATTTATAGTGTCGAGTAAATCTTTTATAATTCCTAAAGCTGATAAGTTAAAAACCTTTAATCAGGATTCCTGTGATACGTTCCATGTGATCGATGTTAATTTATGGTTTAAGAATAATAATCTTACACCATCCTCTATGAATGAAATAAGGCAATATATTTTTGAAGAATGGCTTCATAAAAAAATAACAAGCTCCAAGTCTAAAGTTTCTACTGGATCTAAACTAGTTATAGTTTATGATAGTCCTACGGATCTTTTTATTGATCTTTTAAAACAAAAAATCATAGAAATTCTAGAATATGATTTTTGCGATATTGTTTTAACAGAGGAATAAAAAAGTAGGTATATACTATATGAGTAGAGTATTTAGGCCAAACACATTAAACAATATTGAATCACCGGGTACTACGGTTTCTGACGTTCAATACTTTCCTGGCGGGATATATGCTTTTCCAGGTGACAAAGCTTTTGCTACTTATGAACTTTCAGAATTAAGATACCTACCTAAGAGTTTATTTTATGATGCGGCAACATCCGATGGTGTATATAGAGGTCTTTTCGCTTATTATGTTTTAGGTGGGGGAACTGAAAGAGTTAAATATCACCAATCTGAGCTCACTTCCGGATTAGAAAAAATAACACCTAAGGGATCTAGGAATCCCACTGCAAAACAGATAATAGACACAGTTTCAGGAGGACAAGGGGGTATACCTAATTATTTAAACCCAGCAAGTCCTTTTAGGGGTCAGATATACAACGTAAAAGATTTTATATTTTGTAAATACTATGGGGTAATTCCTAATAATAGGATGATTACTCTAAGAAGATTTGCCCACCCAACCCTAGATTCATTAAGGGTAATTGCTAACGATAAAGTAGGGGATTTTGTACAGGGGAAAGACAAAAAAATAAAATATGAGGTTTCTACTGGATTATCTGAACAATTGGGTACATTGCAGGACATAGAAGCAAAAAATAATACTTCTCTTCCTGTTGCCCAGCTTGTTACATTTTTTGGAGGAGATACAGGAAATACGCTTAATACTATATTAGGAATAGACACTGGATTAAATTTTGGACTACAGACACAGGAGCCTTTAAAAAATGAACAGACAGGTGATCCTGGTTTAATGAATACACCTTATGGAGATTTAATAAAAGCCGCTATAACTAGTGGGAGTAATAGTACTTTAGGAGTAGATGATATAACTGCATTAGACAATTTAGTTAGTACTATTATAGCTCCAGAAAAAAATATAAATAGGTTGGAAAGAGCTCTTTTAGACGAGGCCGTAACTGCAGAGGGACCGCTTTCTAAAAAAATATTCGTTAACCTAAATACAGTAAATCAGGTAGCTGTTAGACAGCAAGGATTTTCTGGAGGTACAAATCCTTTTACATTAAACTTTCATTACACATTGGGATCTGCAGGCGAGGTTAATTCCAAGCTTTTATTTTTGGATCTAATGACTAATATTTTATCCGTTGGTTCTGATTATGGACAATTTTTAACTCCTGAAATAAGAATACAACAAACTGCGGTAGGTATGGGATTTCCTGGGGGTCCCGCAGGATATGCAAAATCTATAACAGATCCTATTAACTACATAAGAGACGTAGTTGGAAAAATGCTTTCCGCGGGGGAGGTTAATAGATTAAGGGATCAGGAGAATTCCGTTAGTAGCTCAGTAAAAAAAGTTTACGAGGAAGTTAACGGATTTATAAACAACCCAGACTCCTTTAGCGATCCCAAAGATTTCAGAAAAACCTCAATAGGAAGGTCTATTGCAGTTATGCTATCGGAGGCTTTTCTTAAAAAAATATACTATACTCCTTTAATGCTTAGTGGATATCCCACAGGTGAATGGCATTTAACTATTGGTAACCCTTTAAATCCTATAGCTATGATGGGAAATTTAGTATGTAATAATGTTAAAATTAGCTTTAATGATGAACTGGGACCGGATGATTTTCCCACTGAGATGACAGTTCAGATTCAGCTGATGCCAGGAAGACAAAGGCACAGAGGAGATTGGGAATCTATGTTCAACAGGGGTAATGGAAGGTTATATCTTGGACAACTTGTTTCTAGCAGGGAAAGCACAAAAGCATGGATTACTACACAGGGAACATTTCCTAATGATACTGATGGTAAGAGTATCTACGATGTTGTTAATGAAAATATAGATCCCCTTACAGGATTGGAAAGAAGGGTAGATCCTATTACAGGATTACCTATCAATCAATAATTAAAAAATAGAATATGCTTTCAATAGACATTATAAACGATAAGCCTTTTTTTACCAATCCCGATACACAGGAGAGATTTCTAGACTTGTTAGCGCCTTCTTGGATAGCAAGAAGTGTTAGATATTCTATAAAAGCTATAGCTTTTGTTACTGATGAGACTAAAATGAGGCCTGATCTTGTTTCTATGCAATATCTATCAGATTCATCTAAATTAGGTACACTTTTAAAGCTTAATAATATTTCTAATCCTCTAAGTGTTAACGTGGGTGAAATTTTATTAGTTCCTGGGGATCAAATGGTTAAAGATCTATTTAAAAGCGGAAAACCTGCAACTAATCAGAAACAAAAAGCAAGATCATTCAGAAAAGAACTACAGGATAAAATATCTCAGGTTAGCAAGGATAGATTGGAATACCTTAATTCTAAAAACGTTTCTAATCTTGCAGAAACACCACTCCCACCTAACCTTCTACAGGAGGGACAACAGCAAATCTTGGTTACGGAGGGAAGATTAATATTTGGACCAGATATAGGACAATGTAAAAGCAGAACCAAAAAGAATGTTTCTGTTACTGATATAAAAACTAAACTAGCACAAAAGAATATTTTTAAAAGATAAGGAATGCCTGCAGAAATAAACATAAGAAAGACAATACTACAGTACAGGAATCCTGATATATTTCTGGATGAGCTGAGTGTTCTTGATACTTCTAGCCAAGAAGGGGATCTTGGATCCAATGATGAAAAATCGGGAAATGTTCAAAAAAAATATTTCGGTTCAGTTTCACCCCTTGTTAGAATAAATACCGAAATAATAAGCGGATTACAATACTTTAAATTAGATCTTACTGGATTTAAGCCAAAGCTTATTTTTAGATTTGAAACGCTGGATGAAAAATTTATAACTACATCATATCCAAAAGATGGAGATTTAGTTTCTATATACATAAGACCGTATGGTGAAATGTTTAAGCCTATAAGAATGGATTTTATAATAAACGAGGTAATCTCTCCCTTTAACGGAGGACCTTATACCGATTATACTCCATCTACAGGTAAATATCAGTCATACACCGTAATGGCTGAAGTTAGGATACCTAAACTTTATAAGCATATATGTAAAAGCTTTAATGGTAACAGCTCTGATGCTTTATTAAAAATAGCGGAGGATCTAGGATTAGGATATGCCTCCAACGAAGCTAGAACAAAGGATTCTATGAATTGGATATCTCCTAATTTAGATTATCAGACATTAATAAGAGATATAGTAAATAATTCGTGGCTGGGTGAGGAGGACTATTTTGATTGTTGGATAGATCAATACTATAATATAAATTTAATAAACCTAAAAAAACAATTCGACGACGTTAACCCTAAGTTGGAAAACATGAGGATGGCTTATGGGGCAGATTCGTTCGGTGATACTTTTCCTGGGGGAGGAGCCTCAGAAACCCACGAGGTAGAATTCCCTCTTTTACTTACTAACTCTACACAATTTAGTAAATCACCTCTATTTATAACGGATATGTCTATCGAGCAAAATGCAGGTAGTATAAACAAGGATCTAGGATATTTTCAAAAAATACAATTTTATGACTCCAAACTAGTATCGGATAAACCTAAAAATAAATTTATAGAATATGACATTGAGTCTGTCACGAATAAAAATTTAGGTGCTAGAGATACTTTGAATAAGGGAAGATTGGGTGAAGACCTATATAAGGAAGAGGTAAAGAAAACCTATATAGGTACTATGTATTTCGATAATGTCCATGAGAATTTTCAGCAGGCTTCGATACAGAATATTTTAAATAGAAATGATTCATATAAAATAATACTTAAAGTTAAAAACAGAGCATGGACGCCTTTTTTATATAGAGGTCAGACTTTTCCTGTAGCTATTTTTTCCGAGGGTAGTGCTTCTGTTAGCTCGTCTTTTACTTATAATCCAGTAGGAGGCCAAAAATCATCTCTAGCTAATGAATCAGACAAAAGAAATATAAATGCTTTTTTATCTGGAAATTATGTTGTTCTTGGTTTTAATATAGAGTACGATGAACAAGGAATATACCAATCGATGCTACTTGGTAAAAAACAATGGTCACTAAATCCTGGATTAGGTTCAGAGCCTATTTCTTTAGATCCTAAAATATTTGATGCAGATTTTAATGATCTTGCTAAAAATGTTTCGTATAATTTACAAGAAAACACACAGAGGTTAAAAAGTGACATATATAATACTTAAAAAGACATGGCAGATTTCTTATCAGATTTTGGAGGATCATTAGGAGATAAGGTTTTACCAAATGGTGATGCCTTAAATAGAAAAATAGACGGGAAAAGAGAAACCTTTTTAAAAGGTATATCATCAACTAAACACGGTAAAAAAGAAGATCCCACTTATTTACATTTTAGATTTATATTTGATTTTGGTGATACTTCAGAAATGGATCCCGAGACTTTCTTAGCTCCCTCCCCCCTTTTTAGAAGCGCAACAAGGGATTCAGTTGGTAATGTTGTAAATATAGATGCAATTCAAGATGCTACAGAGGCAATAAGTCCTAATAGTCCTGAAGCAAGGAATGAGCTAATAGAAAATACCCGCGAGAAATTAACATCTAATTTTACTAGCAATACTGATTTTTTCTATGGTAGTAAATTTGTTATAAATTCTAGAGCTGATGTTGGGGCTTTTAATATAAACGGCGGTGGTGTAGGATATATGGGAGCCCAGAATTTTTTGGGGCAAAGATCAGTCAAAAGAAGACAAATGCTTGAGGCATTTAAAAAAGGGCTAAGATTTATAAATGAAAAATGTCCTTATTACTTTCAATCTATTAGTGGATTAGATCAATTATTAAAAGTTGATATAAAAAATTTACATAAGGCCGGAGGTAAACCCCAGAGGATGGGAACATTAAATATAGATTGCTTGGAATCGATTGATATGAGGATGTTCTCTTTGTCTGAACTTTACAGAAAGGCTATATACGATTACACATATCACAGGGTAATGGTACCTGAAAACCTTAGAAAATTTAGAATGTGGCTTGTTGTATCTGAGATAAGAAATATACAAATGAGTTATGGAATAAATGATGTTTTAAATCCTTTCTCTATACCTTCTGTAGCACAAGCGGCTAATTTCGTAGATAGTTTTAATAGTCAGACAGGATTCTTAAACGAGACAGCAGGACTTTTACAGAAATCCACAAACGGTTTAAAAACAAATAAAGGTATAGATTCAGAGGATAAATTTGGTTCTTATACTTTAGGACCGTATGCTTTTATATACCAATTTGATCAATGTGAGTTTGATTTCGATGAATCTTATCCCTCTTTTAGTTCAATAGACAATAAAGGCGGATCTGCAGTTACTAGCAAATTTAAAATACACGTAGGTAGGGTTAAGGATCTTAAAATACAGTTTAATGAACTTGCTGATGTTATACAAAAAGACGATGCGGTTAAACAAATGGTACTTTCAGATGTTTGGGGATCTATTAAGAACGATTACACGGATTATGATTATACAGGAACAGAGGGATTAGAATCGCTTACCTTTGACGATAAGCCTAATCCTGCTGAGTATTTTGCTAGCTTGGCTTCTAATTTTATAACAAACAGTGTAGCTGATCTTAAAGACCAGGGGGTACAGATACTACAAGGAGCTTTATTAGGTAATATTTATGGATTAGGTGGAATTAATCCTGGTGCGGCTGGTAGAAGTTTTCAATCTCTTAGGAATACATTAAAAGAAGGGATACCTAATCCTTTCGCAGATAATACACCACAAGGACAAGGTCTGGGTGGCCCAGGACAAAGACAATATCCAGAGATATCTGAAGATGTTGATGAGTATAAAAATGTTCCAGGCTCAAATCAACAGAATTTAGGAACTGCTTATAGTAACACATCAGGAAATCAAGGTACAGCTAGCGGAGATGTTTATCCGAATAATCCAGGAACAGATTTAGGATTACCTGATAGGCAATATCCTAAACCAGGTGGAGATGAATACAAGAATGTACCAGGATCTGATTCAGGAGTACCAGGAAGGGTATATCCTTTATTAAAAGGAGATGTATATCTTACTAATCCTGGTACTGATTCAGGACTTCCTGATAGACAATATCCCGAACCAGGAGGGGATGAATATAACGATGTACCAGGAAATAGCCTAGGTGTTCCTGATAGGAATTATCCAGAGACTAACGACGATGTCTATAATAATAACCCAGGATCAGATTTAGGACTTCCTGATAGGCAATATCCAGGAATTAGTGAAGACACTTATCCTTCTGGAACAACCGACGAAACCGATAATATTGGAAAGGTTTATGATGATGCCAATAATTCTTATTCTAATATAAGTGATAAAGAATATGATGAATCAGAATCATTGCCAATAGACAACATAGGTGATGTTTATCCAGAAAATTCTAATAAATATTCCGAGATAAATGATAGGGTTTATTCTCAAGAGATAAAATTAACGGAAGAAAATCTAGGGGAGGTATACAAGGAATCTAAAAATGTTTACCCTAGCGTTAGTGAAACCTCTTATGACGTACCACCTAATGTTAATTCTCAGATAAATGATGATGTTTATAGAACTGTACCTGGAAGAGACCTAGGTACACCTGGTAGAAATTATGAATCTTTAAATGATGATCAATACAAGATTTCCAACCGATCGATCAATGTATCTAATATAGGAAGAGTATATCCTTCATCAGGTAATGAAAACAATTAGTAATATTCAGGTACAATTATAAATGGGATTAGTAGACAGAAATAAATTAGAGAAACCTAACACGGAGATATCACACTATCTAGGAGTTGTTGTAGATAATAAAGATCCAGAATTCAAAGGGAGAGCTAAGATTAGAATCTTTGGCGTATTCGATGAATTACCAGATACGGATCTCCCTTGGTCACACCAAAGATTTGAACAAAGCTATGGATTAGGTGGTGGATCTGGAAGGATATCTGTACCTAAATTGGGATCTGTTGTACACGTTCAATTTAATAACGGAAACTATTACAGCCCCGAGTATAAAGCTGTTCAAGAATTATCACCAGATCTTATCGACGAGATCAGAACAAGTTATGACGGAGCTCATTCTTTGATATATGATGGGATAGAAAGATTGAAAATGTATTATACTGTAGAGAAGGGATTGGTAATAGATTTAAAGGAGTCTAAGATAATAATAAGGAATGATAACTCTATACTAATTACACACGCAGACGACACTGCATCAATTGAACTTAAGGGTGGTAAGATAACTAAGTATGCTGACCAGGAAATAGAAAATACTGCAGTAACAAGAATAAAGCACAGTTCTGAAGAAGTTTGGATGGATGGAAAAACAACTAATCTTGGACACTCTCCTCTTTTTTCTGCAGTTTGTGCTGAGCCTTTGTGGGATTTTTTAAAAAAATTAGCAATATCTGTAGACAGTAAAATGCCAGCAACCCCTGGTGTTAATTCAACTCTAGCTTCTAGCTTTGAGCAATTAGCAACAAGTCAAACTGTAAGAGTTACAAGAGAAAATGCTCCTGAGTTTCCAGTAGTACCTGCTAATGCTGATTCTCCGACTGGTATACCTAATAGTGGAACTTCAGGTACTAGCGGAACTAGCGGAACTTCAGGAACTAGCGGAATAACAGGAGTGTAATATGGCTGAGGATATAGGATCTAGAATAGATGATTTATTAGGAAAGGACTTTTCACAAATGTCTGCTGATGAGATATTAAATATAATATCAGGTGGACAAGATTTTAATATACCCTATGAGGACTTACAGTCTAAGGAGGGATTTGATAAAGAACTAGAGAAAAGTCAAAAGGAAGTAGATTCAATAATAGAAAGTCTAAAGCCACAACCCCCGCCAATACCAATTAAAGAAATAGAAGATCTTTCTTGTAAATATGAGGGAGATGATTTGTATAGCAGAATATTATTAGAATCAATTAAAAAAGAGGATCCAAAATTGTATAGATCTCTTTTACAATCTAAAGAATATAAAAACAACTTGCCTATATCAGAAAATAATCTAGGAGTAAAAATTGCGGGGAATAGAGACTTAGGGTTTTCTAAAAAAATACCATCCGATGGTATTACTAAGTATATTAAAAGCAAGAATCCTAATTTATTGGAAAAAATAAACGAGAAGATCTTTGATAATTTAGATCCTCTATTATTAGGTAAACCCTCTAATTCTGGATCTAGGAAGAAAAGAAAAATGAAGGTCCTAGGATTTGAGATTCCTCTACAGTTTATAATGAACAAAACACAAATAGTTCATGTTAAAATAGGAGGAGATGATATAAGTTTAGATGGAGCTTTAGAAAAAATAAATAGCATCCTAAAAACACAAAATAGTAATTCAAATCCTTGTGATTTTAAAGACATTGACGAGAACACGGAATCTGAAAGAATAGATGCTTTTGATGCTAATTTTTATCCAGATGGTGACGACCCTATAATAGATGATGACTGTTTACCTGGTGTTCCGGAGGATCCGATAACTGGAGATCCTTTATTAACTAAATCTAGTTTTGAGGAAGCTTCTTCTGATTTTTGTGATCCTCCAGTTTACGAATTTAAAAGGGAGGAAGTTAGCGATCCAGAACCGCCTACAGTAGATGTAAATGCTATAGATGCTTGTGTTTCCTCTGCTTTAGAAAAGAGCAAAAAATTAGAAGATGATATTAAGCTTCTTGCTAGATGGCAAATGATAGAGAGGAATCTTGAGGAGATATTATATCATTATGAAGCAATATATGAATATCAAAAATCATTGTATGAGAATTGGATATCGAGGGTTCCTAAAAACGAAGGAGGAGATCCTAGCGATTTCCAAATAGGTATATCAATATTAACATACAACGATCAGATTAATGTATATCAAAAGGAACTTATAAATCAGATTCAGAACTATAATAATGATAAGACTATATTTCTTGAAAATAATAACATATTTACGGAAGAGCTTTTTTTGTTAGATGTATATGATACTGAATTGAGTGATTCAGATCTTGAGCAATTATTTAACAACCAGATAGCTGCTGGATTATCACCATTGACTTATGACGAATCAACACAATCTTGGCCGATTAATTTAGGTATTAATAAGTTTAAAGAGAATATAGAGGATATAAGATCCATAATGATTGAGGGTAATTTTATATCTATTATAGAAGAAAAAATACAAGAAACCCAAAATTTATTAGATGCAGCTGTATCTAGCCTTTCAGAGAAAAAACAATCACCTGTTACAATAAACGATGTCGAAAAATCATTTATTCCTAGTAACACTGCAACCTCCGATGTTTATGGACAGGGTAATTCATCTCTAGATATAAACGAAAGGGTTTTTAAAAGTCCCCTTGAAATAACTTTAACAGGAACTTCATACACATATGATTCTTATGGGTATGATTTTTTAAAATCCCTAGAAGACTTCTCTGTTAGATACAAAACAAAATTTGTTAAATCGCTTGGTGAGTTACAATTTGAACTATCTTTTGTTACTGATTATGGATCACCCCTACCGTATAAAAAAACTAAAAAACCTTCTAAAATAAGTTTTAGCGGTTCTAGTTCTGAACCCCTTTCTGAAGTTTCAGAACCAGATGAACAAAAAATAAAGATCGGTAATGAACATTCAGATAATGGAGGTTTACTGGGAGATTATTCCCCTGAGTATTTAAAGTCTTACCAATTTATAAAAATAAACAATATAAAAACTGGATTCCCTGATGTTGCTAAATTCTATGATTTTATAGAAAAAATTATAAAAACTAACGACTCTAAGGAAAGTATAATAAAAAAAATAGTAGATGATAGAGGTATTCTTTATGGTAATCTTATAGAAAAATCTTCTTCTAATTGGTTGTTTTTTACTGCGGATGAAAGGGGGGACAATGACGCTAGAGACCCTTCTAAAACCAGACCATCTAGTTTTACTGATTCGGGGGAGCCAACCCCAGTTTTTACTGATTTCTATAGCAATTTTAAAAATAAATGGAATTCTAAGTACATAGAAAACAAAAACCAATTTATAGATCCTGCTATAAAAAAGCTTAAAGAACAAGCTAGAAAAGCTGGAGAGGGATTGGCAAAAACCCTCCCTGCATCTGATGTTATAGGAATAAGAATACTAGAAAACTACTTCGATGTAAAAAAGAAATACGAGCAGATAAAAGAGATAATGTTATTGGCTGCTCAAAAAATAGAGGAAGCAAATAATTCTATTAGCCCTGATAATGTTGGTAAAAGATTTTCTGATATAAAATGTGCAGGAGCAAATCCTATTCCTGAAGAAAATGACAAAGAAAATTGTCCACCTGTCTGCTGCGGAGAACCTGGATCTGATTTTAATACGGGAAATTATTTAATGTCATCTCCTCCAAGTTCTGATTGTCCTACTATGTTTCAGAGATGTTGGTGGAAGCAATTCTGTAAAGACGTAACTAAAGTTGGATTACTACCATATCCTAATGGTCTTCCTCCTATAGAGGATCCTAAATATTTTTTATCGCAGGGTCCTTCAGTTAGACTCGGTCTTAAATATTGGCCAGTAGGATATCTACCTCCTGCTTTTATACCGATTCCTTTTCCTAATCCTATAGACGGACAACCTTATATTAGGATACCCCTTCCTATGATATGGACTATAGTTCCTCCTATTTTAATACCTCTTCCATTTAATCTAGGAATAATAGTAATATTTATACCTTTCATAGGTGGATTTATGCCTACTCCTCTGGTTTATATAAAAGAATTTATAACAGGGAGTTCTTTATTCTTAACTGGAATAAGAGGACCTAGATTTATACCAAGAAAGTCGGGTCCTAAAATAAAGGATCCTTTTGAAAAAATAAAACAAGCATTATCTTTTGGAGTTCCTGATAAATTAATACCTCTTCCCGGATTTGGATTGGATAACCTAGACTCTTCAGTTAGGGTTCTTGGTGATATTAAATCGAATCTTAATAAGGTTTTTGATAGCGTTCCACCTCCAGGAAATGTACAAAAAATTAGAGATATACAAGATAAGGAAAGAGATCTTAAGAAAAAAATAAGAGATAAAGAAAAAGAACATAAAAAAAAGTCTGCTCTTATAGATTCTCCTAAACCTGATATTTCTGCTGAAACTGAGGAGCTAAAAGCCATAGTAAACCAAAGGAAGGAAGTACTTAAAGAAACTATAAATGATTATATAAAAAATAGCATACCAGATCCTAAATCAATATACTTTCCTAAGGATAAGGATAAATTAAAAATAGATGTACCAGGAATAATAAAATCCCTTAGAATACTAAAGGAGATGAAATCGAGTTTAGTACCAATCGATTGTCCAGACTTCATAAACTTTAAGGATGAAATGAGGGAGGTACTAAAACTAATGCGTATAGTTTGTCCTCCTAAATATGCGATAGAAAATTTTGATGTCGCCAATTCGAGTAAAATATTTATAAGAAAGGACAAGGACCCTAGACTTATGACAGACATAGAGTTTGAAGATCTAGTTAAGGACATAAGAAATGCCTCCCTGGTTATAACAAATGTTATACTCCGTGGAAATAAATTTTCGGTTATAAAAAAAGTAAGAGAAGGGGCATTCTCTATAGTTGAAAATGGGGAATATGAAGGGATTTTTAAATTTCCAGAAATTAAAATAACAAATTCAGCACCAGGGGCTTTAAAATTTTTAAAAAAGAAAAATCCTATAATAGAAGCTATGAAGATAAGGATAATGGATGGATTATCTAAAATAGAATATAGCACTGAGGATTTTTCTAGATATGTTAGATATGAGGGTGAAAATCCTATTTTAGTAATAAGAGTTAAGGACCTTAAAAAACTAATATCTAAAAAGCTAGGATTAAGTAGGATAGGTCCATTTGATCCTGTTAGACCTCTCGATGTAGAAGAACCACTTATTTCTAGATTTCCTTATCCTAAAGGACCCTTATCATGCCTTGGATCACTTAATGGTGGATTCGGTAATGCAGTAGCTGCTTTTGAACTTCCTACTGTATTTCCACTAAAACAGGACCAAATATCACAAACTCCTGGACTGGGCGGAATCATACAGGTTACTATTCCTGGGTCTCAAATAAAGTCATTCCTATCTGAAGCATTAATTAAGAGTCTTGATTCAGGCGGGTTAGAAAAGATCTTTCCCGAAATAAATGATGTGAATTCTCCAAAATTTTTAAACCTTGATACTAACGATATACAGAAGATAAGTAAGACTTTAGTTACTGAATTGATTAATCCAGATTCCCCTGATGTACCGCCTTTTTTAAATGTATTAAAGACTCCTGTATTTCCCCCCGCTAGGCCGACAGATATGATAGAGCAGGCTTTAATAGGATTAGGAGCACCACCTCCAGCAAGGATAGTTTACAGCTTATTCTGGGCATACTTTAAAAGCCTACCTAAAACACCTTTATCAGATCTATTAGTGCTTCCTAAAGTGTCTGCGTCTTCCGAGTTATTATCTAAGATCCCTTGGCCACTTGCGGTGCTTATAGGGAGGGATTTATTAAATATTATTAATCCTATAGCCATGAGCGATGATCATCCCACTTGGAGAAGAATGAGCTTAAAGAATACATACTATGTTGTTTATATAGATGAATTCTTAAGAAGTGCAGCGGATGTATCTGGATTGTTTAAATTCTTTCTTGGTTCAGCAGATCCTGTGTACCCAATACCAGAATTACCTAGCGAACTTAAAAAAGATTTTAATCAAAAAAAATACTAACTTCTTGGAAATTTTAATGCAATTTTATACTACAAACAATGATAAACCCAAATAACATGAAAAACAAAAATTTTAGTTCCTTTGATTATGATTTAGCAGAAAGAGAAAGACTTGAAGCTATTTATAATGGTACCTTCCCAGAGGATAATAAAAAAATGACAGGAAAGGACATACAAAACAATTCTTCTGAAAGCATAGTAATAACATCAGTAGACCTTGAAAAGGGTGTTGCTTTAGGAGAAACCCCATTTGGACAAACTATTATAATTGATACAAGGAAGGAAGAAAAAAACATGAGGAAACTCGGTTATCCTTCAATAGAAATAAATGAGGGACAGACTTTAGATGTCTTAATACAAAAAGATTCTTCAGGTTCTTTTAATGGTTCTGTTTCTGCAGGATACGAGAAAGCTTTAAAAAGAGAATTACATAGATCGATTAAAGACGAGGACTGTGCATTTAAGGTCAGAGTTAAAAATGTTTGTAACGGAGGATTTATGGTGGATCTATCAGGAATAGAATGTTTTCTTCCTGGAAGTCTTGCAGCAGCAAATCGTATTATGAACTTTTCAGACTATGTAGGTAAAGAACTTACAGTAATGGTTGAAGTTTATGACCAAAAGAGAGATATATTTGTTGTATCTTTCAAAAAATATCTTAGAAAAATTATCGACAGGGAAGTTCAGAATCTTTCTTTCTCAACAAGATATCAAGGAACTGTTACAGGATTATCTAATAATGGTGTATTTGTTGAATGGAGCGAAATCTATACGGGAATAATATCCATGGATGATTCTAATAGATCGATATTAGAGAATTATAAGGCTGGAGATTCTGTTGAATTTTATGTAATAGATATAAAAAATCCGCAAAGAATAAATTTATCTGTTACAGAGCCTAATGGAAAAATGAAAAGTATTCAGGAAATGAAGGATACTTCATCCGAAGTTTTAGGGGAAAATACCGATTTGAAAATATATAAAGGAGAGGTTACTAAAATTAAAACTTTCGGGGTTTTCGTTAAAATGGAAAATGGATTGTCAGGTCTTATCGAAAAAGAGAAATTAGTAAGCTCTATTAAAGAATACGAGGTTGGGCAATCGGTTGATTTCTCGATCTTAAGTGTAGATAGTTCTACTCTTAAAATACAATTAATAGAGAAATAAAAGTTGGCTAATTTACTTACTAATGATTTTTTCTACTCCGCTAAATTGGGTTTTGAATTTGAGTTCTATAGTAACTTAAATAGAAATGATATAGCGAGAGAGCTAGGGAAAGTATTAGGAAAAAAGATACTTCTTTTTAATAAATATCACTCTAATTTTAAACCTAACAAGGACATATTTAAATTAGAGCCGGACTACTCAGGAGGATCCAAGATGGTTGAATTCATCACGGGCCCTCTTCCTTATTTTGAGGCCATAGTAATTCTCATAAAAACATTAAAATGGATAGATGAGAATGGGTACACTGATAAAAAATGTGCTTTTCAATTTGGAGTGAGCATAGACACATCGATTTATCCAGAGGTACCTCCTATGAATCAGATTAATACCCTTAAGTATATTTTGGGATTTGATGAGAACTTTATCTATAAGAGATTTCCGGAGAGAGCAGGATCGTTATATGCTAAATCTATAAAAAGAATAGTTCCTATAAATAGATTTGTAGATCCTAGTAATATCTCTTTTATTGATAAAAATCTTTTCGAAGTGCCTTTAGAAAAAAATATGGGAATAAATTTCCTAAAACTTCCAGAAGGATATTTTGAGGTTAGATATTTAGGAGGGAAAGATTATCAAAAAAGATATACAGGGATTAAAGAAGTAATAGATTATATAATAACTTATACGGTAGAGGTATTAAAGTTTAATAATGGATTTACTGATAATGATTTAAAAATCTTAAAAATGTTCTTGAATGAGATTTACAAGAACTCTTCTACTTTCATTGACCCTGCTGCATTTCAGAAAAATTACCCGCACATGAATATCATGGTGGATCTACGTTCAGATCCACAAATACTAAGATCTTTCTTTCTCACTATAAGGGAAGTTCTTTATGATCTAATTGTAGAGAATAACATTAAGGAGGGATTAATAAATTATGACAGCTCCCTGGGTAAATTCCAATTAAAGGACATTAAAACTCCTAGGGCTTATTTGCTTAAGGATTATGATATTCTTGAAGGTGAGATAGCAGGTAATTTATTAAATTGTAGATTGTTTACTTGTAAATTAAACGATTGTACTATAGAGGAGTGTGATCTTATAACGAACAACGAAATAAATCGTTCTAAGATAATGATATCGGATCTTTACTTTACTAATACGGTACACGATAGCTACATAGATAATAAAGATAAAGAAATAAACTGCGAGGTTTTTGGGGGAATAATAAGATCTGGATTCATCGGCAAATTAGCAACTATATCTCCAGAAACTGAAATTGTTAAAGATGCTGAAGATGATAAGAAGTTAAAAGGAAGTTTAAAGAAAAAACAATTTCCTAATAGAAATGCTGGGGATCAGCCATCCCAGCCTGCTAGATTTTCTGATAATAATTCTAAGCCTTCTGGTATACCAGGTATAAACTTCAAATCAAATAATTAAATCACATGACTGAAGCAGATCTAATTCAAGAAATAAAGGATGACATCTCTCATTCTTGTGCTTTACCATATAATCTCAATGAGCAGGAAATAAAAAGGATTATAAAAAGAGCTAGAGCTTATTTTTATGACAATTATCAGTATGCTGTGGAGGATAGAATATTTGTACTAGGTAGAGAATTATTTTCAACACAATCTTTTAGAGCCGCCAGACAAATACAGATGCCATCGTGTGTTAGATCCATATACGAGGTTAGAGAAGTAAATGGTTCTGGATTAATCGGTACACCTGATAAGGATTTTGGTGATTCTAAATTATTAGGATCTGAACTTATGCTTTCTCCTTTTGCTGGTGACAATTTAGTTTATAGAACTGTTTTATATTCATTCTTTGATTTAGCTAAAGCATATTTATTGGAAACATACGCATTTAACTATAACAAAAACACAAAGAGACTTACTATCCTTGGTAGAGATCCAAACAGAACGTACCAAACCGATGGAGGAAGTTCATCTACACTTTTTACCGGAACGGATGTTGGTGTTAGAGCTTATATAGATATCCCAGAGGAAAGCCTATACGATGACGAATTATTTGTTAGATTCTGCTTGGCAGAGGCTAAGATTAATATTGGTAGATTGTTAGGTACATTCGAATATAATCTCCCAGGTGGTGTAAGAGTTAATTATAACAATATACAAACTCTTGGAACTACAGAAAAACAGGAGATTATCCAAATGATAAAAGACGAGAATACACCTTCATACTTCTTGCAGTGGAATTAATTTATTGTGTTATTAATCCTAGGAATATATAGAACAAGATGGCAAGATATTCCGAAATTTATCCGAGGAACCCAGACGATCCTAATTACAAGGAAGGACTTTTACATACCGATGACGAAGTAGAAATACTTATTGGTATGATTAAAAATTGTATGATGACAAGGCCTGGTGAGGTTTTGGGAGACCCTTATTTTGGTATAGATCTAGAAGGACTTATATTTGATCTTGATGTTGATCAGAATACTTTAACAAGAGCAATAGATTTACATTTACTTACTTATGTTCCTTTAGCTTATTCTGTTTTTAACGTGGAGTTTCAAGTTGGGTTTATACGAGGAGAAACGAGAGATGCGTGTGTTATAGATTTTGCCATTAAAGGAAACCCTATATTAGGAATTAAAATATTATAGAAATGGATTTATTATCAAAAAATCAAGCTAAAATATCTGATTTAATAGCTCAAACTTTTGAGCTGATTCAGGCTAGGTACGGAATGTCTAATCAATTATTTACCGTTGCTTCTGTATGGGGACAAATAATATTCGTATTAGATAACTTATCTCAGTTTGTTTTATTCTTTATTGAGGATTCAATTACAGAATTAAATATAAATACGGCAACAAGAGAATCATCTATCTATGGATTGGCAACCTTAGCTGGTCACAATCCAACCAGAAACATATCTGCTAAAGGCGAGGTTACTATTAAATGGAACGGAAAAAATATAGAAAACATCGGAGGAAGTGCAGTACTTATTCCTAAAAATTCACAAATAAAATGCGTTAATAATGGTAAATTTTATTTATTAAAATTCCCTCAGGAATATACAAGATTAAACCTAGATGGTACAGCAAATTTAAGATGCTCAATAATGGAGGGTACTCTTTCAGTTAACCAATATACTGGGAGTGGTGATTTTCTTCAGAGTTTTAATATATCATCAAGAGGTACATCAGGTATAGAAAATTTTGAGGTTTATGTTAAAGTAAATGGTGTAGAATGGAAAAGATATGACTCTTTATACGATATACCACGAAATGGACTTGGGTATTTAGTAAGAAGCTCCCTTATATCAGGAATAGACGTTTTCTTTGGAAATAGGGATTTTGGATTACCCCCAGCAGCTGGATCGGTTATAGAGATAACATACTTAGAATCATCCGGCAGTGGAGGGAACTTGCTACTCGACGATTCGTCCCAAGCTATATTTAATTTTGATTCAGAAGGCACAGATCTTTTTGGGAACACTGTTACACTTTCAGACGTTCTCCAAGTTTCTTGTACTATTGCTCCACAGATGGGAGCAAATCAAGAGTCTGTAGATTTAACAAGGTTAATAGCACCTAAAACATCTAGAAGCTTTGTTTTGGCTAATCCTACCAATTACATAACATTTTTCGAGAAGTTTGGCCAATTTTCTATAATAGAGGCTTTTACAACTTTTGATGATCAGTATATAGATGATGATAATATAGTTTACTTAATTTTAGTTCCTGATATACAATTAACTTTAAAAAGTAACGAAACATACTTCGATATACCAGTTTCAAGATTTAAACTAACTCAGCCACAAAGAGACAGGATCTATCAACTATTAGATGAGAGCGGACAGAAAATAGTAACAACTGAAGTTAAAATATTAGATCCCGTTATAAAAAGATACGTCGTAAATATAGCATTGACTATGTTCGAAGGTAATGATCCTGATACTTTAAAGACAACTATAACAAATACCCTTAGTAATTACTTCTTAAATATTAGGAGGAGGGATAAAATACCTAGATCTGACTTAATCGCTTCTATAGAAGAGATAGAAGGAGTAGATTCTGTTTCTTTATATTTTGTAGGCGAAGAAAACGAAGCAGCAAAAGCACAAAATCCTAATTCTCCGGAGATAGGATTCGATGAGTTTGGAGATATACTAATGGGTAAGGATGAGATAGTTATTATATCAGGAGGATGGGAAGACAGAAATGGTATATTCTATGATCTTGGAGCAGGAATGGAAACCTTGTCATCAATCAATATAGACATTAGAGCTATTGTTCCTTATACTTATAATGCTAGGGTAAATGGATTATTAAAAAGCTCACTAAAAACAGGAAATTAAAATGGAAAAGCAAAGCTGGTATGATTTCATAAAAACACAAAACGAGATAAGATCCAATGTTGGATTTGACTACGAGAACAAGATATTTGAAAATACTCTATCGAATCCTATCTTACAAGGAGATGCAAATAGAATGGACATATTAGCTAGTATAGAGAGGGTAGTTTATTATTGGTTTGAAACTGCTAAGTACATAAAGAACTATATTAACTATACAGTTCCTAAAAACAACAAATACGTGAGATAGAATGACTCTAGAAAATCTTTTATTCTTTGACAAAAAAGGAGACCAATATATTTTTAAATGGAATGGAAATTATTGGGAGGGTTCAGTACTTTTCCCTATTGTTTCTGAAAAACTATTTGAGGTACAACACATCTTTATAATAGAGAAATTTTTAGATTTATCATCAGAAATAAAATACGGTTTCCCTCATTCTTATGGAGTTAGCCCAGGTTCTCCTGTGTGGAGAACACGATGGGAGTCTAATTATGACGGAAAAAAGGATGTATCTAATATAATATACACCTACGAACTAGGAGTGGATAGTGAATTGGATGCTCCGATTCTAGTTAAGGCTAATAATATTGAATTTTATCCGGAGGTTGTTGTAGGAGACACTATTGCTTCTCCTAGTGGTATAGTTGTTACTAGTGATATTAATCCTTCTTCAATGCAAATTAACATTGCATTAAATTCTGATACAGAAGGGATATATGATAGATCGTTAATATTGGAGGACTACAGCGATCCAAATAATCCTGTAACAATATTAAAGGTTGGATTTCACGGTGAGGTAGAGGGTGAAGACAGCAGACTTGCAGTTTTATTAGGTAACTTTGGTAGAGAATTTAATCAGTCGGATGCTCTAATAGTAAGGGAAGGAGACATCAAGGACGAATTTCCCGATTATGAAATAATTAACAAAAAGAGAAAAGAGTTGCTCTTAGCTGGTGAGAGTATATTTCCCTATTTAGGTTCTTATAAATCATTATTTAACGCCATAAAATTCTTTGGATATTATGACTTAAGGGTTAAGGAATACTGGTTAAATATAAAAAAAGATGATGCCGATACGCTAACGCCTTTACAACAAAATCAAAAAATATTAAATCAATTAAGCCAGCCTAATATAGAAGGACAGAGTAAATTAGAACTTATAAGCAGCTTAATAAAAGACGAAAACGAGGGTAAGTTTAAACAGGTAGAGGTATACGGTAAAAGAAAAGACGGAACATTTGGTTTAAAGAAACAATTTGAACAGCTTTTCCCTTCTAAGTCTTTTAAGAAAACATCATTATTTGGTTTATTCTATGATATAAATAGGGTTTTAGAAGATCAAGATGAGGATCAATATGGATATCCTATAGTTGAAGATTCATTTGCTTTTAGTCCGGAGGAGGTACTTATAAAATTATTTGGATTAAAGGAAAGGTTAAAGAGGGATTATCTTCCTCTTAATGCCAGGATAATTGATATAACAGGAGAGGGAGTTTACTTTAATATTTATAAAACTAGAGGGTGGACTGATAGGGTAGATATAAGTGAAATTAAAGGAGGTATAAAAGTTGACTTCAATGTTTTCCCAGAGAATGGATATATTGAGGATCTTAGGCCTTTCTATACTAAACCTAACCAACAAGGATTATTATATCCTGCCATAAATGGAACGGAGGAAGGTATAAGCTATTACGGAAATATTACGGACCCTTATTCTTCTTTTCAAGAATATCCTATATCATCTATTCCTTCTTGGGAGAATGCTATTAAGTCTTTCTATGATGATGTAAACAATGGAACTATGCCTAAATTTTTAGGCGACGGTGATTACGATTATCCTGGATATAAGTTATTTTCAAATGGTAGCGAATATGTGTTTCCTGCAGGGTGTCCAATAATTATTAAAGATAATACGTTTACCCTTTCTTGGGAAGAAATAAGTGCAACGTGGAATTCTTTTGATACTACTGTAACCACTACTCCTTTACAAATAGCTAGCTACAGTACAACCACTACTAGCAACCCTGGTGGACCAGCTCAAATTGCTACAAGTACAAGTACTTTTACATTACCCACAACTTTTCCTTCTAATGTAACTATTAATATTGGTCCAGGTAAAGATTGGTTCGACACATCTTTTCCTGAGGTTATATTTGTTAGGGTTGAATCTATAAATTCACCAGGTAATTTAGTTTTGGGTTATTGTAGTGCTGGTGATTATAATACTGTAACCGGAGATCTTTATATACAGATGATGTATACGAGAGGATCTGGGGAATATTCAAATTGGAAAGTTACACCAACAAATTTAGGATTTAGCACATATAATTTTGAATATTACGAAAATTTTGTTCAATCCGATGGATTTTACTCGTGGAATAGAATACCATATTTGGATTTTTATGAGATTGAATGGACAATATACAAAGACGATGACGAGAGCCCGTATTTCTTTCAAATAAGGGGAGGGTTACCTGATTTAGAAACTATTGTTCATTTTGTTCCTTATGTTGGTAAATATAATATCAAATGTAGAGTTTGGGACACTTTAAACTCTATATCTTTGGGAATAAAAAGATCTGTATTAAAAGTAGATAGAAGATCTATAGAATTAAATACTATTACTAGATTTAGAGAATCTGAAATCTACAACTGGGAAAATGCACCACTAAAATGGGACAGTTATCCTTCTCAGTGGATTTTCCCTGTTGAAAATACCAATAAGATTCTTAACATTTCGGATATGATAGAAAATTATCCGGAATATTCCAACAACTTTGAAGAGGGTCAAATATGTGAGGTACTCAGTAAGATTCCAGAAGTTAAAGCAACAATAGACTTTGAAATAGGCATAGATAAAATAGACATTGTTAATATTGTCAGTACATACAACGGATCTGGATATTCTCTAGCTATAGTAACTACTACAACGCCCCATGGATACTCTTCTGGTGATACTGTATGGATATATGATTCCACTGGTTCTCCCTATGCACAATATCCAATAACAGTAACTGGCGCCAATACTTTTGAAATTCCAGAAATAATTATAACTGCAATAACGGGTGGATATGTCTATGGTTCTGGTAATATTAAGATAACTGCTGACTCTCTATTAATAGCTGATTGTAATTTTTTAGGTGATTTAAATTCAACATCTAGTTTAATATACAGTACAATAAATTCTTCACCATTAAATCCTAAATACAAGGTTATAAATCTAATCGATTCAACAACTCCTGGATATAAAAAGTTTACTTTACAGGCTCCTAATAATAGTGGAGCTTTATGGAACGGGAAATCTTTAAATATTCAAGTTACCGGTTCTATACTTACATCATTAACATCCGGGTTATTTAGTGGAGGATCTAACGAGACTGAAGAATATTTAGAATACAATTTTACAAATCTTCCTAATAAAAATATAAGATTCTGGGGTACTAAAAGACTTTCTTGGGATACGTTCGAGGACTTTGAATTTGAAAAAGCTTATGCTCATACATGGGATATGTATGATTACCATAACGATTGGTTAGGCGGATTTGATTTATACTCTTTACAATATGGTGATAGAGTCAGAGTTACGAAAGATTCATTAGGTTTAGTTTTTGGAGAAACTGATTCTCCTGGTAATAATTATTTAGATCTTAGCGAAGCTGCAGATCAGTTAAATGATTCAATCGACGAGAATATAAAAAGATTTGATTACACTGTTAGAGGATTCTCGGAACTCCCTAATAACTTCTATATAAATAGTAACCCTATATCTCCCGATCTTAGCACCAATCCGGGACCTAAAAATATCTCATCGACTTTTTATAAAGTACCAACATATTCTCCCGTTTTATTTCAACCTACTGGGATAGCTTGGGACGCAGATGGCGATATTTGGGTAACAGGGGAAGATGTTATTAAATTCGATGGTGCTAACTATACTGTATATGATTCTTCTAATAGTGTTATGCCAGGAGTTTCTATTTTAACTAATTGTATAAAAATAGATAGAAACGATGTTAAATGGATAGGGATAGAAAACAGTTTAACCCCACTAATAAAAATAAACGAGAAGGACCCTTCTGATAGCTTAGCATATTCGGTTAGTGATTTCGTAGATAATGGAGGAAATCCTGTTAGTCCTATAACTGCTTCAAGTATAACATCTATAGAAATAAACCCACAGAGTGGAGATATATTTGCAGCATTTACTTGTAATTCTTCTCCATCCTTTGATGGACTTTTATTTTATGATTCGTCCGCTAAATCGTGGGGCCTTTATACAACCAACAATTCCGATATACCTTCTGATAATATCAGAGACCTTAGATTGGAATATTATGGTATTAATAAATGGTATCTATGGATAGCAACAGATGCTGGCTTATCTAGATTTGATGGGGTAAGATTCAAGAATTACAATTCAGGAAATTCTGGTATTCCTAGTGACAATGTTTATTCTATAGAATTGGATAAACTAAATCATAAATGGATAGGAACAGATTCTGGATTAGTTTATTGGGATCAGATTAGATGGGCGGTTTGGAACAATTCGACAAATCCTGAATTATCTTCAGGATCTTTTGGAAACATAGTAGAAACTGGTAACGCTAACATATGGTTTACCATAGACACTACCTCCTCACCAGGGTCTGCAGAATTATATTTCTTTGATGGATATTTCTTCACTAAGGTTCTATATAGAAATGATGGATTAACCCTAATAGATCCTTGTAATGTATTTCGTGGAAAAACAATGCTTTCTGCTCCATGGAAAACTATTAAAAACGGACAGACAACATATCCTAAGAATTTGTTGTTCTTAACGGACCAAGGAGAAATTGGAAAACTTGATTATGTTATACCACATATACATGCAACATCTAAAACACCAGGAACTAACGGATGGGATTTTGTTTATCACGAAACATCTACACCTTTGCCTTCTGTTGAGTACATTTATAAAAGTGGTATAGGTGATTCTCAGCTAGGATTTAGTTTTATAGTAGGTCCTTTTGTAGATAATATCACATTAAATTCTGATTACACGAGACCTGTTATGCCCAACGTGGACAGATACTCTTGGTATAAGCCTATTTGGCAGCGTTATAGCGTTGATCGATTGAAAGATCAGTTTCCATCTTTAAACCTCGACGATGTCTTCTTATACGCTCCGCTACGAGATATTTTAAACGGAAAAGCTAATAAAGAACCTTATTGGAGAAATTCACAAATAGAGAGGATAGCACAGAAAAAATCCAGGGATCTATTCGAAAATTTTGAATGGGTAATAACTCTAGGTAATAGTAGTCCAGACCAAGGTGTTAAGGTCACTGTAGATAGTGAGGGAGATATAATAGCAATAGGGGATTTCACGGGAACGATATTCATGGGCGAGGTTAATAATATCGGGACCCAGGATATTTATTTGAATAGTCCAGAACAGGGTGTTTATATTGCTAAATATAATAAAGGAGGAGTTATTCAGTGGGCAACTTCAATATCTACTAATTCACCACAAGGACCTATTTACGCTAGATCTGTTATAACTGATGCACACAGTAATATTTACGTTGCTTGTGATAATAACCTTACAGGATTTATAGAAATAAACAAATATAATTCCGACGGTGTTTTAGTTGGTGTTATAAATGTTCCTGTATCTCCTGATCAATTCCTAGGAGATATTAAGGTTGATAAATACGAGAATATCTATATATGTGGATCTTTTGAAGGAACTCTTAACCTTGGAACTTATTCTTTATCGTCTTCTGGTCAGGATGCTGCTTTTGTCGCAAAGATAGACCCATCTTTAAATTTTGTGTGGGCTAAACAGCTTACCACAACAACATATTCTAAAGCTTATGAGCTGGCAGTTCTTAAAGAGGAGTATTTATATTTAACTGGAGTTTTTGACACTCAAATTGATCTAGGTCCTATAACACTAAATGGTTTAGGAAATCCTGATATGTTTGTTGCTAAGTTTTCTACTGGAGACGGTAAGTGTTTATGGGGAGATAGCTTTGCATATGATTCTAGCACTTCATTTGGAAATACATCTATCTGCATAGATCCAAAGGGTCACGTTTTAGTCACTGGATCTTTCGACGGAACTATTGAATCAGAAGGCCAAAAAATAACTTCTTTCCCAGGTGCAACTGACATATTTGTAATTAAGCTTCTTTCTACTGGAAAATTGATGTGGTTAAAAATGTGCGGGGGACAATCAGGAGATACTTCTTATGATATAGAGAGCGATTCAGAAGAGAATGTTTACATAACTGGATCTTATACATCTCCTGCTTATTTTTCCCCTGATGAAATAGAAGCAAGAGGAGGAACGGACATATACCTAACAAAATTCAATAGTGATGGTATATTAGTAGATATAGTTACTGCTGGAGGTCTAAACAATGATTCCGGCGCTGACCTAGTATTAGACAAAGAAGAAAATATTTATATAACTGGATATTTTGAAGGAGAATCCGATTTTTCTCCTTATATTGTTCTTTCTCCTCCTGGTGGATCTTTAGATGCTTTTCTCGGAAAAATACCTAAACAAAGATTCCAAAGTGGATTAAAAATAGGATCTGTACAATCATGGTTAGGATCACACTCATGGTCGTGGAAGGAAGAAAAATTATATAATAAAGAATTTGAGATTCCTTTAGCTACAACAATATTTATAAATCCAATCGATTCATTAATACCTGGTAAAAAGAATCACATATGGACCCTTACTGATACAGAAACAGGTGAGACCATAGTGAAGATAAGAAAAACCCCATACTTTATATGGACCTTCTTAAATCCTGGATTCTATACAATATCTTGTGAATTACAAGATGCCAATGGTAACATATATCAAACAGAGCATAAGGGGATGATAAGGGTTATAGATCACAAAGAAGCTTTCGCAGGAGATTTAAAACCCGAAGTTGTAAATCCTGAGGACTACTTACTAAGATCCATCTATTATAATAGGAAAGAATTAGGATTTCCCCCTCTGAATAAGTATCAAGATTTATTTTAAAATTCTGGCTAGCTTTCGTTTGTAGTGATATTTCCTTTAGCTTCCAGTAGAACTTTTCTTACGTTACCAGGCTGTGCAATTTTCCATTTAGTTCTTCTTGCCTGGTGGAGTCTTGATTTAGCAATTCTGGAAACACTTACCGAATTATTTTGGTTACCCCCTAAAACGTGGTAATATTTTTCGTCCTCCCCAACATATATTCCAACGTGCCCTCCTCCATTTCTTTTGAAAGTTAGGATATCACCCAACATAGGCTCATCAACTTTATTACCGTACTTGGCCCAATTTAAAGCCCATAAGGGTCTTTCAACCACTTCGAATCCAGCAACATGTACACAATGTGCTATAAATAAACCACACCAGGGTATTTCGTCGTTAGTGTAAATACTTTTTAGTCCAAGTTCTCCTGCCCATCCGAGAATAACTGGATTGTGTGCGGAGCCAACTATTTCTTTTACCCCTAGATTTTTCACCGCTTCTACTAGTATTTTTGGGGATTTTTCGTCCTTAAGCCAATTGTAATTCATGTTTATTTTTTATTTGTATATTATTTTTATGTTGTATATTCCCTATAAACATCTAAAATACCCGGTACTATCGGATGTCTGTGGTTTTTCTTAAGAGTGATAACCTTAACTCCCTCTACTCTTGAAGATAGGGTGTTCATAAAGTCTAAACCAGATTCCTTCTTATTCTTTAAATCTATTTGTGATGTGTCCCCACATATTAACATTTTAGAACCTATCCCTAATCTTCCTAATACCATTTCCATTTGGTTCATAGTTACGTTTTGTGCTTCGTCTACAATAACGCAAGAGTTAACTAATGTTCTACCTCTCATAAATGGGAAGGGGAGAATCTCTATTATTCCCTCGTTTAATAGTTTCTCTATCTTGTCTTTATCATAAACCATTTCCAAGTTAGCATATATTGGGGCTAACCAAGGATCCATTTTTTCTCTTAGATCTCCCGGTAGAAATCCTATATCTTCTTTTGCTACTGTTGGTCTAGTTATAACTAGTTTTTCGATCTCTCTGTTAAATAGCATGTCCAGAGCTATTTGTACTGCTAATAATGTTTTACCCGATCCTGCTGCACCTTTAAGAACATTAACAGGATTTGCTAATATTGTAGTTTTAGCATCCTTCTGTTCTTCATTTAGTGTGATTTTAAATTTGATAGGATTTTTAGGTTTTCTTTTCTGTGTCCAGTTTGTTCCTGTAGCCATAAGATTTTTTTTTATTTTGAGAAACATATTAGATGTTTCTCTGTTTAATAATTAACCCTGTCTTTTCTTAAAGTATTAAATACAGGATATATATCAAAAAAAGAAAAATCAAATGGCAATAACAATTACCGAAATCCTTGGAACGGATTCTATTTCAGGATCAAGACTGACTATTAATGCTAACTTTTTGCTATTAGAGAACGCTTACAACGATTTGGAAAACACTTTTAATATAAATGTGTTAACCGGATCTTTGGACGTTTCTAGTGCATCGAGCGGGCAGATTAAATCTAAATCATTACTGACCAATAGCTTGGTGATGCCTGCTTCAGGATCACCTACTATTCAGATATATGGAACAGGAGCTAGTGGAGGATCTATTATATTCTCAAATACTGTGGCAGGAGCTACTGGTATTTTTTCTAACGTTCTTCAAGTCAATACTTTATCTGCTTCTGGAGCGGCAAACTTTGGTGCAACTGCAACTTTCCAAAGTGTTGTTAATTTAGAAGGAAGAACTAATATAGGAGCTTCTGGTAATTTTGTCAATACAAATAGAAAAGCAACTGTTGGATCAACAACAGCTTTTCCTTCAGCTCCTGGAGCAGGTGTTACTGGAACATATTCCACACCTTATCAATTAAATTTAACTGAAAATGTTATCTATATACAATCAGACTATGTTTCAACTGCGCCGGCTGATGCTGGATTTACCACAGGATTTTTCTTTTATGCAACAACAGGTTCTGGAGCAACTGCTTCTAATATCCCTGCGGGTTACACTGTAACTTTAATAGATACTGCAACTTCAGCAGGATTAATAGCTACTGGAGTTACTGGACCTGGTGGATCTGAGTATTACACAGGTTTCTCCACTGGTGATGCTTCTTTCTCTGATCCATCAGTTCAAACACCAGGAAATCCTTATAAATCTTCTCTAACACTTATGTGGGAGCCTAGAATAGATCAAGGAGCAGCAACTCAAAAAGGATCTTGGGTGGTTGTTAACGACACACAAGGATTCACATACTAATTAAGTATTAATAAATGGCAAAGACACCTTATATAAGACCCATAGCAGTTCAAGGCGGTACTTTTTATACCTTCTCTTCTGCGGCGGAGGATTTATCTTTAACCTTTAATAACTCATTAAAGAAATTTACTTTCTCTAAATATGCTTTGTTAAAGCTTCCTGAATTTGGGACACCGGTATACGGGGAAAATACATTACAGTTTAATGCCATAGATACTACTTTCTTAGATGCAGCTGCTGGGGATTTTATTCTTACAAATCCAAATAATTTAAGTCCATCTCCTGAAATATCATTTCAGAACTATTGTTTAAATTTAGAATCTACAGTTATATCAGATACTAATTATAATCAGGATCTAAAGAGAAACGTATCGGAGCGTGTTTTTTGGAAATGGGTTAAAGAGCTAGGGGGTGTTAGATATAGATCAGCAAACACAAACGAAGTAGTAGCTTCACTAAACCAAACTTTAACAACCACAAAAGAAGGATATCCCTATTCGGATAAAAGATGGGTAGAGGAAGATACATTATTAACTGGTAACGGAACTCCTAATCCAAGATACGAAAGAATAGTTCAGTATATCGGAGATATCGATGTTGTTAACTCCGTTCAAAATTCTGAAAACGCATATTCAGAAGTTTATATACATGTACCTACTGGAGACGGAGGAACACCTTACGTTTTATTTAAAACAGTAGCTGACGAAAACTATTATCCAGATAGAACGTGGACTCACTTGCCTCCAGATCCTACAGATACTGAATATTTACAAGGAAGAGATTCAGCTTCAGGATTATATGGACCTAATGGACTTCCAAAGTTAGCTATATTTGACCAAGATGTTTTAGGAGAACCTGGTGTTAGTGGAACATCTGCAACTGGTCCATTTACAAATAATTGGTATTCTCCAAGAGACGAGGCTAATTCGTATTTTACAGATCCTACGTTTTTTGATCCTAGTAACTATGAAATAGATAAATACGTAGCTGCTTCTGGTCCTGGCGGATATTCTGTAACTTATAAAAGAAGTAATCTTGATGGGGTTCAGATAGATTTTGATCCTGCATCTTATAAGGCGATACAAAATTATGTTGGTATATCTACAATAGAGGAATGGAACGGAACTCCTATTACAACCTCTTTTGAATTTAATGCTGTTTTGGTCTATTATGATGTTTATGATCCTAATAATCCAACGGATTCAGAAACCAATCTTTATGGTATTCTTTTCTTAAACGATCCAGAGCCAGTTTCTACTAATGCTGCTAAACTCCCAACCTTTAAGAAGTTTAAGCCAGATCCGATTACCAAACTTAATGGTAACTCTTACGGATTTAAAATAAATCTTAAGTTTGATACTGACGTAGAAAGCACAGGGGTAGAGCAAGCAATAAACGACTACTCTTCATTCTCTCTTTCTATATTTATGGATGCTGCTACTGTTTTACAAGATGCAGCTAAGAATCTTAATGATAGAACTCTACAGATAGCTAATATGCAAAATGAGATCAACTATCTTAAGGATCTTATAATAAACACTGACGATAGTACAGAGATTAAAGCAAGATTGGATGTAGTAGAAGCATCTTTACAAGCAAATCAGGCTCTTTTTGATAACACGCAGGATATTTTAAGTCTTATCGAAAGTAATAGCGATATGATTGACAATATATTACAGAATCAGACCTCTATTAATATGTCTTATAATCTTGACTTATTAAAAGATGGAGACGGTACATCTGTAGATAGGAGTACTCCTAATATATTGAAAGTAAATGTTACACAGCAAGACTATAATATTTCAAACAATTCTTTATTTACTATAAATCCTGTAGCAGGTAATACTATACCTCTTTCAATATACACTAACTATCTTAAGCATAAAAATAATGGTATATCGATAACTGCAAACAATGATATTGTTATAAAGATAGATGATAGCATAAACAAATGGAAAAAGGGACAAGTTCTAAGACTTGTTATTGGAGACGATATAGATCTAGGTAATTATTCTCTTGTTATTTTAACAGATGCTCTAGGAGAATATCCTAAGTCTGCTCCTTCAGGAGTTCCTTATTCTTCTGTTGTTGCAGGATTCCTTAATACACAGTTCTCCGGATCTGGATATAAACCAATTTTTGATATTGTTTGCATAGACGATAAGAACTTAATATTTGAAGTTGATCAAATAAAATAAAAAAATGTCGAATACTAAAAATTCATTTTCATCATTAATAGCACAGTTTCTTAGACTTCAAAAGAACTCTTTGGAAATTATAAACAAGTTAAATGATGTAACTACTTCATCTAAAGATTCTGTTGAGATTGAGTTCTTAATGGATGATAATACTTCAGAGAATATACAAGTTCCTTCTTTTGGTTATTTGAAGACAGAGATTAATAGACTAGATGAGAATATAAAAGCTCTATCTGGATTAGAAGATAACAAAGCTAATGTCAGAAACGCTGATGGTACTGTTGCTAAGATCTACCAGGCAAAAACTTTAAAAGATCCTTCATCTCCTTCTAGCTTACAAGTACCTTCGACATTTCAAGCTAGGAATAACTGGTTTTTTGAATCATTTTTAAATCCTCTTCTCTACATAGAGATAGATGTTGAAAATCAGATTCCCGAAAATTCTGAGAGCGTTTATGTAAAAAGAATAATTGCTAACACCCAATCTGATGTACAGAAACAATACTTCGATAATAATCTTAAGGGAAGAAATGATATCACTGATGCTGATTTTATAGCATCTTTGGAAAGTCAAGGGATACAATATTTTGTTGACGAGCAAATAAACAGTCTAGATTTAAGAACAATAAGATACACCGGATCATTTGGGGTTCTAAGAATATTTGACGAGGAAGTTCAAGTAACAGTAAACGGAACAACCACTACAAATACTGTTAGAAAATACAAGTTAAATACTCTAAGATATAATGATGTATTATCTGATACGGAAAATTCAAGAACTCTAACTAAAGGAGATCTTTTAATAACATCTGGAGGAACCAAATATGAGGTAACTTCAATAGATGTTACTAACCAAACTATAGTAGTTAAAAGATTATTTGGATTTGAACCAATACAATTAGGGGATTCTTCATTAACAATATACTCAAACGTTTTATCTAATAGACAGGTAGAGGTAAATGTAGGGTTTGATGAAAGACAAGGTGTTTTTATTAAGTCTATAGACGGAGACTTTAATGTTGCTTCAAGTAAGTATAGTCCTGGTATTTGTTTTTGGTCAAATGAATTACAAATAGCAACATCGGATGGTGTAAAAACTCTAGAGGCATTTTACAATTCTCAGGTTTCCGATTTTGGTAAAATATTCATAGCATCAGCAAAAGATAACACGATACCTGCTGTTTATGGACAAACCCCTTCTTCTCCTGTGGTTTCTGCAGGTAATTTTAAGGTAGTAAGAGTAAATTCACAGATAACAAGTTCTAAGGAGAGTAACTCGTTTAAAGAAAAAGTAAATGTTAAAAATACACTTAAGAACGAGATAGATTCTATAGATAGAGCTATAGATCAAACAAGAAAGCAGCTATCTGAATTAACCACAACATCAGTTGGTAAAACACCTACTGCGGAATTTAAAAAATTAAATGATAAGATTAGTGCACTTACTAAGGATAAAGGTAGTAAGACTGAACTAGTTTCTACTACAATAACAGAATTAAATAACTTAATTATATCGGTACCTGAATTAACAGAAGCACCAAAATATAGAGTTAGAGGATTCTGGCCTATACCTGAACCTATCGTTGATCCTAAAACTGGTGAGCAAAACATAGTTCAGTTTAACGTAAGATATAGATACCTTAGTCTAACTGGTAATCCTAATGGAGTAGATCAGATAGATTATATTGACAATAACGGAGTAGCAAAAACTGGACAGTTCACTAACTGGATCCAGTTTAAAAGCGACGTAAGAAAGAAAGTATATGATGTTAATACTGGAACATATATTTGGAAAATTGAGGATGTTAGCGACGCTAATACTGTAAATATAAATCAATTAGATATACCTATAACAAAAGGGGAAAAGGTTGAAATACAGGTACAATCAGTATCTGAAGCTGGGTGGCCTACCAACCCCTTAACTTCTGATTGGTCAACATCAGCTATAGTGGATTTCCCACCAGATCTTGTTGTCCAAGTAGATAACTCATCTTTTGTTGTACAGAATAACACTGATACTGCAGTTGCTAGAGTACAAAGTGATTTACAGGCTAAAGGATTAGATCAGCACTTAGCCACACAGTTTACTTCCGGCGATAAATTTTTTGCACATAACTCTAGCGTAATAGCTTCAGGATTTTTTGATGCTACAGGTAAGGCTTTAGATCTTTTCCAGAAATTAACTCAAATAGACAATGAGCTTCAATCATTAAGAGCATTAATAGCAAAAGCTAAAGGAACATTAGGAGTTTATATTAGAAGCGGAAATACTTCTAATAAGATAAATCCAGGAAGTACTATAAATTTATTTGGAGGATATTACGACCAGCTTATAGATCTTTCAAACCCTAGTAATAAAGGTAAGATAGCAAACGTGGTTTATTATTTGGAATTAAGAAACGAAGCAGCAACTCCACTGGAGCTTTCTTCTCTAATACCAGGGGGTCAAGGGGTTAAAGCTCCTAACTCTATTACGGGACAGACAGATTATAATAATAACAGAAAATATGGTGAGACCCCTGTCCAACTTTCCGGAATAGTTTCAGCTAATGTTAATGTATCTTCCCCTGGATCCTTTATTCAGGCTTCTGGATATCAAAGTGGAAATGCCTATTCACAATTTGTTTATAGTAGATATAAGAGCGTTGGTTTAGACGAGGATCTATATTTTAATCCACCTACTTCTTTAGCTTGGAATGACGCTACGGGAACTGGAGGTCTACCTATTAATAATGATGGCATTATAATGCCTTTTAGTCCTACAGGTCCTCCCCCGACAGGTTCAGGTATTAATGCCAATATATGGGATGGTAATTATTCTTCTGGTACTCCAACAGGAAATGGGAATCTTAATGAGTTCTGTATTCATATCAGCCACCCTGATATAAACGACGGATCCTCTACTCTTTTCTTAGATCTAGTAAGACCTGCTGTTTTGCCTTCTGGACCAATGGAATATCCATCATTTAGACACGCATTAGGATTTGAAACAGATACTAATATTACTTCTTCTATCCCTGGGTTCCAAACTGCTTCTTATCAGCAGCTACAATATTATCCTGCTAATTCAGGATCTGTATTTGGTACAGATGATAACGCATATCCCAATAAATTAGGATTCATTGAATCCGACGAGTTTCTATGCGGTAAGTTCTCTTGTGGATCTTATTTATTTATAGCCCCTACAAATCATACTGCACTTCAAATAGAAGGATCTACTCAATTAGCTAAAAAGACTCTAGACTTCGGTCAAGAAAACGCTATAACAATTCCACTGGTTTTCCAAATGAGAGCTCAAGATAAGTTGGGATATGTTGGAGGATGGAGATCTGCAGGTAACCTTAAGAATATTACCTATACTAAAAAAATAGGAATAGATATACAGGTAAAGAATGAAGATCTTTTTTCTTTCGATGTTCTAGTAACAGGAAGTTATACTAAGACTTCATTAGTTTCACCAGCTTATTCTCAAAGTAAGAAAACAACTATCTAGTAAGTGGCAAGAAAAATAATTAAACAAAATTCGTCTTTTGGG